>Ga0208734_100066_pt1 | contig 42298 bp, 36 predicted proteins | sample Subbio2Aug_QV11A_FD_184824 | JGI IMG/M metagenome (GOLD analysis project Ga0208734, IMG submission 184824) | Serpentinite rock and fluid subsurface biosphere microbial communities from McLaughlin Reserve, California, USA - CR12Aug_QV11A (SPAdes) | ecosystem: Environmental > Terrestrial > Deep... | reverse complement strand
AAACACATCCTTTGTCCTTTACTTAGTGATGATAATTTACTTCACCAAATAATATAGCCTAATCTACCGCCATTGTACAGACGGGATTAGGCTAATGTCGGAGAATATCTGATTTTTTGCCGCCACCAACTGTGACGTAAATGGCTGGTTTTGCTGACAAATTGCTCGGCTGAAAACATTAGGAGTGACTAAATTGTTGAAATCAAAAAAGATAAATATTTTGGTAGCGTCATTTCTTGCCATTTTTCTTTCTGTCAGCTATGGATTAGCAAGATTTGATCATTTTACTAATCCAAACTCTGGCAAACTTACTACCTTAGAAATAATTAATCCCTCTGCTGATGCAGTCAGGCAGAATCGCTCGCAAATCATACAACAAGTTAAACCTATTGATATAAACAAAGTAGCGGTTAAAGTAAATGATGTGCCCCTATCATATAAGCTGGCCTTGCTGGATATTGAGCTAGGAATTGCAGGATATATCGGCACTGCAAAAAGTGTTTTGGAAGGCAATGAGTTTCCCGGCATCGATTATGCAAGAGCTCGGAATATTGTATTAGGAAAAGAGGATCTGAGAAAAAATCTGGCAAATGAAGTATTAGGCAGAATGATTACCCAAGAGTTGCTTTGGCAAGAAGCTCAGAGAAGAGGGTATGATGTAGGTGAATACAAAGCAAGAGAGTTTGCAGTATCAGAGTTTGAAAGGTTTAAGAGCCTTAAAGACACCGATCCTGATCAGTATGCGGCTAACATGGTTTACTATGAGATAATTTTGAAAATACTCGACATGACAGAAGATGAATATTTGGCGTGGACTGTCAATACTCGTAGAAAAGAACTAAGTATTCGTAAATTAGCAACCACAATGTCTACAGACGAGTATGCAGCGCTTGGCAATAGACTGTTAAGCGATGCTAATATTCAGTATATAAATATGCCGTCAGGAAGCATATCACCGCACTTTTAAAGTGCTCGCCCGATTAAGACTCGCTAGTTCAGCACAGCAGACTGCCTGGAGGTTTGCGGCATGATTGGCTACACACCTAAAAAAATTAGCCCGGCAGTTTTCTGCCGGGCTAATTTTCTGCTGAAGTTAGGCAATATACAACCAAAATCTTATTTTCTTACAGCGTGTGACCAATTGTGGCGACAAATTGATTAGTCTTCACTACTCATCACTCTCTCCTTTGATTACAGCAAGCGGTTTTAGACTTGCAACTATGTTTGTCAGACCGATTTCGCTTAAAGTGGCAACAACTTCGCTAATATTTTTGTAAGCAGACGGTGCTTCGTCAAGCAGCTGACGCACATTTCTGGTACTTAGCATCACTTCGCCTATTGATGACAAAAAAGCTTCCGCACTAATGTTTTTGCGCGCATAAGAACGCGACATCACTCTGCCTGCTCCATGATTGACAGAGCAAAATGTCTCACGAACCGCATCCCTTCCCGTTAGAATATAAGACGGTGAATTCATGCTGCCCGGAATAATAGCGGGATGCCCGGTCTTCTCGAATTGTTTCGAATTCTGCGGATGTTTGGGTGGCAGCGCTCTTGTCGCTCCTTTTCGGTGAACAAGCAACTTTTGACCAAAATGTTCTTCAAACTTTGCAATATTGTGAGCAACGTCATAAACCACTTTAAGTTCAACAGAAGAACGAAAAATGTCGATAAAAGCCTCACGAATATCGTGAGTGATAAGCTGACGATTGGCAAACGCAAAATTGACGGCACAGGCCATGGCCGCCAAATAGTTTCGTCCTTCGGCTGAATTAATAGGGCAACTGGCCAATCCGGCTGAAGGAAGGTTAATCCCGTAGCGCTTTGCGGCCTTTCTCATAATCTCTGTATAATCAGTGCAAATCTGGTGTCCAAGCCCGCGACTGCCGGTGTGAATCATAACGGTAAACATTCCTTTTTGCAGACCAAAAGCGACAGCAGTATCACTATCCAGCACTTCATCCACAGTGCCAAATTCTAAAAAATGGTTTCCGCCCCCAAGGGTAGAAAGTTGTACGGCTCTCTGCAGCGCATATGGCGTCACGGCTGCCGGATCTGCACCTTCAAACCGCCCACCTTCTTCCGTACATTCCAGATCGTCAATTTTGCCGTATCCCCTTTTAACCAGCGCTAATGCACCGTCTACCAGGACCTCTGGCAACGCTTCCCTACCGAGGTGGTTATGACGGGATTTACGGCCGACACCTGTCGGCACCCTCTTTTCCACCGCATCCATTAAGGCGCGGATAGTTGGTTTGTCCAAAGCATCACAGGACAAATTGGTAGAGAGCAGACGTACGCCACAGTTAATATCCATTCCTACTGCGCCAGATGACACCACACCGTCTTCAACTCGCATGGCAAGCACCCCACCAATTGGCAAACCAAAGCCTGCGTGAATGTCCGGCATGCCAAGTACAGGGCTAAAAACTCCTGGCAGTGCGGCAGCGTCGCAGAGTTGTTGAAGTTCTTGTCCACCATTTTTGAGCTCGGCGTACAGCCTTTCATTCAAAAAAACAAGGGCATCCACCCTCATTGCCCCTTCCTTAGGCAACAAGTAGCGGTTCTGCCCCTGCTTAATCAGAGCGGGCAAACGATTCACCCCCTATACTTCATAAATCGAAAATGTTAGTTCATTATCCTTTTTCGTTAAGCCAAACATCAGGTTATGGGATTTTAGATTCCGGTTAAGGAAATCGACTACCCGATAAAATTCCTCGTTGTTTTTTAATTTCAATGTTGCCATAAGTTCTAGTTTGCCTCTGTTCTCCATTCTTGCCACTTCTCCTTGTTTAAAGTTCAATGCTCCACTCTTTCAAGCCTTCAATAAGTTTATAGTTGGTAAGATCGTGTTGAATGGGCGTTATAGATATTTTAGACTGCTTGATGGCTGCCACGTCACTGCCTTCGTCATGCTCTGTATCAACTAGTTCTCCTGCCAGCCAATAGTAACTCCTGCCGCGAGGGTCAGACCTTTTTTCAAAAGCATTCTTATATTGCCTAACACCAAGCTTGGTGATGACAACGCCTGCTACCTTTTCGCGATCGCAACCGGGAACGTTAACATTCAAAAGCGTGTCACAAGCCGCTCCCTGTTTCAAAAGCACAGTAGCCAATCGTGCCACGAACTCGGCGGCATATTCAAAGCGGGGTTCGTAATACTCCGTCAGACTAACGGCAATAGCAGGTATGCCAAGAATTACCGCTTCGATGGCAGCTGAAACAGTTCCGGAATAAAGCACATCGGTTCCCAGATTAGCGCCTCTGTTTATTCCTGAAATAACCAGGTCAGGCCTGTGCGGCAAGATAGACTCTACTGCCAATTTAACACAATCTGCAGGTGTGCCATTCACAGCCCAAGCCGGCAAATCTGTTGAGTGCAAAAACTTTACTCTTTCAGCGCGTAATGGCCGGTGCATGGTTATAGCATGGCCTGTGGCGCTTTGTTCATGGTCTGGTGCGACTACATGAATTTCGGCAATCTTGTTGACTTCTCGGGCTAGGACATGCAAACCTTCAGCAAAAATGCCGTCATCATTAGTTAGAAGTATACGCAAGCCAATCCCCCCGTTGTTTAAAAACTTCTTTCAATTATAGTTTATGCCATAGAGTGTGTCAATTTCGGCGATACAAGAATTAACGTATAAGAAACTAGGCAAATTCAAAAACTAGCTTCAGCATAACGAGGAGGTGAAACGATGAAAAACAAACGTATAATTCTGATCCTAACCGTTCTCCTGATTGCCACGCTGCTCACGAGCGGATGTCCGCCCTTCCGCCGGCCGGAACCTGAGCGCCGACCAGACCCCGCTCCAGCACCGGAAATCCAAGTTCCTCAACAACAACCTGCCGTGCCTGCTCCGGATTTAAACGTCCAACCGCGACAACCGGCGCCTGAGGCAATGGATCTTGCGGAACAGATTGCTGATGCCGCCACTAGAGTTGAAGGTGTAGAGAACGCAGTTGCAATAGTAATTGCCAACCTTGCTATGGTAGGGATTACACTGGAGCGAGACACAGCCCGCAATGAAGTTGAAATCAAAAGAGAAGTTGCTAAACTTGTCGAAGAACGGCAACCACGCATTGTTAGTGCGTACGTCTCCGCCAATCCGGATATTATCAAACAGTTGCAAGAAATCAGCCGCGGTATCCAACGAGGTGAGCCAATCAGCGCATTCTTTGATCAAATCGGTGAAGTATTGCGGCGTATGCGAGCAGAAACGAACAGATAATTTCGCCACGAAGCCCGGGACTTCCCCTGGCTTCGTTTATTATTATGCAAACGAAAATTTATGCAATTTATACTGTTATTTCTTACTGAACGAGATGCAAAGCACGCTGATGCGCCTGAAAAATGATTTTTTCTTCGTCTAGTGTAGTCATTTCTCCTTTTTCCGATATTATTTGTCCATTTACCATTACCATGACAATGTCAGCAGGCTGAGCAGCATAGACCAAATGAGCCACTAGGTCATGTTGAGGCGTCAAGTGAGGCCGCTGTAAGTCAAGCATTATTATGTCTGCTTTCATCTCCGGCGCGACAACACCCACCTTTTCCAGAAAAACCGCTTTAGCGCTTTCTCGGGTGGCCATGGCCAAAGCTTTTCGCGCAGAAACAACAGTAGGATCCATGCGATTACCCTTATGAATCAAAGCGGCAAGCCGCATCTCTTCGATCATATCCAAGTTATTATTACTGGCTGCACCATCAGTACCAAGACCTACAGTTATCCCACGACTGAGCAAATCAGGTACTGGCGCAATCCCGCTGCCCAACTTTAAATTGCTGCCCGGGTTGTGAGCCACACAGACATTATATTCTTTTAAAATTTCCATATCTTCTTCACTTAGATGAACACAGTGGGCTGCCAGGACTGGTCTCTCGAACAATCCGATATTTTTCAGGAGCATTGTGGGAGAAACACCATATTCCTGATTAATGCGCTCCACTTCATCTTTTGTTTCCGCAAGATGGAGATGAATCGGCACTGCCAAACTCTCTTGTAATAGCATGACGCGCCGCAAAAATTCAGGCGGACATGTATATGGGGCATGAGGACCCAACATGGTGGTAATCCGGCCGTGTCCCCGACCCTGCCAAGTTTTTATAAACTGTTCACTTTCTTCAAGTCCTTTATCTGCCGTCTCTCCGATACCGATAAGACCCCTGGCTAAAACAGCTCTAATTCCTGCTTCTTCCGCTGCTTCCGCGACCTGGTCCATAAAGAAATACATATCCGTAAAAGTGGTGGTGCCACATTTTATCATTTCAAGAATCGCAAGCATCGTACCCCAATAAACGTCTTCCCGTTTCAACTTGCCTTCCGCCGGCCAGATGCGTTTTTGCAGCCAATCCATCAAAGGTAGATCATCGGCATAAGAACGAAACAAGGTCATAGCCGCGTGACCATGGGCATTGACAAAACCTGGCAGTAAAAGTTTGTCTCGACCGCTAATCACTCGGTCAAAATTTTCTTCCCATAATTTCTGCGGGCCGACATATGAGATAGTCTGTCCGTCCACCACCACATCTGCGTCGCGAATAATCTCGTTGTTGTCTTGCATGGTGATGACTGTTACTTCACGTATCAGTGTCTTCATTTTTTTACCTCCCCCGCTTGCCTGGACCATATGACGTAAGATAAAAGCTGCGCATTGTTATAATATCTTCTTCGCTCAAAGAATACACCAGCCCCAACTGACGAGCAAACAGAACTGCTTGTGCGGTTTTCTCCACAATCTGACAAACTTTTAATGCTTCGCCCAAGGTGGCAGACACTCCCACAAGGCCATGACTTGCTAAAATAACCGCACTTTTTGCTCCCAAGGCAGATAAGACGTTTTCAGCCAACTGCTCAGTTCCCGGCAATGCATAGTCAGCCACATCCACAGCGCCGCCCACCACCTGAGCCATATCTTCAACCACAGGCGGAATAGACTGGCGCGCCACGGCAAAAGCGGTGGCGTAAACGCTATGGGTATGAACAATGGCTCGCACGTCCGGCCTGCCAGCGAAAATAGCCGCGTGGACGCGCCATTCCGACGACGGCTGCCAAAGACCTTCAAGAACCTGCCCGTCAAATGAAATGCTGACTAAATCCTCCGGCATTAGCAAACCGTAATCCATGCCGCTTGGCGTAATTAACATCCTGTTTTCGCCTTCCCTGACGGAAACATTCCCCCAAGTACCAAACACCAGATTATCCCGACACATCAATTTAGTTGTCTCAATAACTTCTTTCCTAGAGGAGGTCATCAGCCGCCTCCTTGAAAAAAGAGTGAATTTTTTCTGTGGAAGGTTGATAAATAATTCCGGCTTCAGTAATAATAGCCGTTAGATAATTTGCAGGTGTGACATCAAAAGAGGGATTATAGCAACCTACCCCCTCCGGCGCAATTCTTTTGCCGTAAAAATGAGTTAGTTCTGTCTCGCATCTTTCCTCAATAGGTATTTCCTCACCGGTTTCTAAAGTTAAATCAAACGTGGAAAAGGGTGCCGCCACATAAAACGGCAGCTGATGAGCCGCAGCCAATACCGCCAAGGAATAGGTGCCTATTTTATTTGCAACATCGCCGTTTGCGGCAATGCGATCGGCGCCCACTATCACAAGGTCAATCTTCTTCTGTTTCATTAAAAAACCTGCCATATTGTCGGCAATTATGGTTACAGGAATATTCTCACGGCTCAATTCCCATGCTGTCAGCCTAGAGCCTTGCAGGTAAGGACGAGTTTCATCTGCATAGACACTGACTTGCTTTCCGGCCGCCACAGCACTACGAACAACGCCAAGCGCAGTGCCATAAGCCACGGTAGCCAATGCGCCTGCGTTACAATGAGTTAGCACTCTGGCATTATCAGGGATCAGTGCCGCACCAAAATCGCCAATCTTTTTGTTGACCAGCAGGTCTTCCTGAGCAATCTGTTCTGCCTCCTCCAGCAAAATTTTTGCTATTTGTGCGGGAGAACAAGCGCTTTGGCTTTTTGCCACAGCCAACATCCTCTCAACTGCCCAAGCCAAATTTACTGCTGTAGGCCGTGCAGCCTTTAATCCTTTCGCCGCCACCGTCAAGCCGGCAAAAAAACCGGACGTATCAGCGTCTTTGAGTTCATCGGCTGCCAAAGCAATGCCAAACGCGGCTACTGCGCCAATAGCAGGAGCTCCGCGCACCACCATTTCCTTGATTGCATTTGCGGTCGTACGCCAATCACTATATTCCAAATAAATTGCTTCAGCGGGAAGTAATCGCTGGTCCAATAACATCAGTTTGTTTCTTTCGAAACGGATTGCATCCATTTGATTCACCTATATCAGGATTGAGCTGCCCAGTTCGCGGCAACGGCAGTCTCTTTCCATGCGCAGTGACGGAATCGCTTCCATCAAAAGGCGCCTGACTTTCTCAACATTTTCTGCCATCACAGCCAGCACTTCATGATGGGTTAATACCGCGGGGGAAATTCCGGCAGCAAAATTGGTCGACAAAGCCACTGTACTGTAGCACAAGCCAGCTTCCCTAGCCAAAACAACCTCCGGCACATTTGTCATTCCTACCAGATCACCGCCCAATAACTTATACATTCTTATTTCAGCCGGAGTCTCAAAGCGCGGCCCTTCTGTCGTGACGTAGGTGGCACCTGTTAATATTTCTAAACCTGTATTTTTCGCTGCCGCAACTAAAATCGCGTTCAGATCAGCGCAATACGGTTCAGTAAAGTCAGTATGTATCACACCGGCATCACCGCCGGAAAAAAAAGTAGCTTCTCTTGCCTTTGTAAAGTCGAGAAACTGGTTCAAAAGAACCATCGTTCCCGGAGGCATCTTCTCATTAAGTGAACCTACGGCAGCAGTAGCCACAACGCGAGTGACGCCAAGTTTAACCAACGCCGCAATGTTTGCCCTATAATTAACTTTATGAGGCGGTGTGCCGTGTTCTGTCCCGTGGCGCGCCAAAAACAGAATTTTATTTCCTTTGAATTCACCTTGAGTTAACAGCGCTCTTCCGTAGCGTGTTTCCACTTCAATTGTTTGCATGGCATCCATCATCTTGGGGTCATAAACTCCTGTGCCGCCGATAATGGCAAGTTGTATAGTCATAATTTCCCCCTATTCTGCTTTCCAACTTGAAAGATAACACTTTTGCGCAGGCGATAAAGTATCAATCCTGATCTCTAGTGCACGTAATTTACAGCGTGCAACTTTTTCGTCCAGCGCGGATGGCAGCGGCAGAACATCATTTGTCAAATTACCGTAGTTATCGTTAAGATAGTTAAGCGCTTCCAACTGGAGAGCAAAAGACATATCCATAATTTCTGAGGGGTGACCGTCAGCCGCAGCCAGGTTTACCAACCTTCCTTCGGCGATTAGGTAGACTGTTTTTCCGTCAAACTCATACGCTTCCACGTTGCGCCGAGCCAAGCGCTTACCACTCGCCAGTTCTGCCAAGCTCTGCTTGTCAATTTCAATATCAAAATGTCCGGCGTTACATAAAATAGCACCATTTCTTAATAATTTAAAATGTTCTTTTGTAATAACGTCTCGGCAACCGGTCACGGTAATAAAAATATCGCCGCTAACGGCAGCTTCTGCCAGAGGCATGACGGCATTTCCATCCATTACCGCCTCAACTGCTTTAATAGGATCAATTTCACAGACAATTACACGCGCACCCATACCTCTGGCCCGCAGAGCAACCCCTTTGCCGCACCAGCCATAACCGATAACCACAACAGTCTTCCCTGCTATCACCAAATTTGTAGCCCTAATAATCCCCTCCAAGACTGACTGTCCGGTGCCGTAACGATTATCAAAGAGATACTTGCAATAAGCGTCATTAACTGCAATCATCGGAATTTTCAACACCCCGTCAGCAGCCATAGCCCTGAGTCTGGCTAAGCCCGTTGTGGTTTCTTCCGCTCCGCCGCGCACATTGGGAATGAGCTGCTGATAATTCGTGTGAAGTAAAGTCACCAGATCGCCGCCATCATCGATAATTAAATGCGGTTCACTTTGCAAAGTTTTGTGCAAATGTTCCTCATATTCAGCCGCTGTAGCATCATGCCAAGCATGAACCGTTAATCCATCAGCCACAAGGGCGGCAGCAATATCATCCTGGGTGGATAACGGGTTACTGCCTGTGATAGTAACCTGGGCGCCGCTTTCCTGAATAACTTTTGCCATATAGGCAGTTTTGGCTTCCAAGTGCAAGCAAATAGCCACACGCAGCCCGGCAAAAGGTTTCGTTTGACGAAAATCATTTGCCAGCTCGTTTAGAACAGGCATATGTCGACTAACCCAATCAATTTTTAATTTTCCTTCCGGAGCTAAATTTGGATTGCGGATTGTGCTCATAGAATGCCTCCTTTTTACTTAGAGGGCAAGAAACCCTAAATTTACACTTTTCTGCATCAGGCTTTATTTTCCTGCACAAGCGCTTAATTTCTTCAAGTAATCCTCTCTTTCTCCTGCTCGACAAACTGAGACAGTCTTTTTGCACGATAAAAATATTCCATGGCTTTGCGCGTTTCACCCAAAGCCTCATAACCAGCTCCCAACTCATATAAAACAGAAACCTCTTGCGGGGCTAGATATGAGGCCTTTAAAAAATTTGCCAGCGACTGCTCTTCATCTCCCAGCCTTTTGTATCCTTTGCCAAGATAAAAATATACCTCCCAGTCTTTAGGAAAGTCAACTTTAACTTCCTCAAAAGCAAGAATACTTTTCTCATACTGTTTTAAATTATAATAGACAGCACCAAGATTGAATCTGGCTACTGAAAACTCAGCATCCAGTTCAATTACTTTGCTGAACTCTTCCAAAGCTAACTCATATTGCTCTCCGTCTGCATAAACATTTCCAAGCGCATTGTGAACAATTGCATGCGTTTGCGGATCTCCTGTAAGCGCCTGAACAAGTCGCAATTCACGCATAGCTTCATCCGCCATCTTTCGTTCAGCATATGCCACACCAAGACAAAGGTGAGCCAACAATAAATCTGGCTCATGTTCTATAACAGCCTCAAACTCCTCAATCGCCTCATCCATCATAGCCAACTCCAGAAATCCCAGACCACGTCTAAATGAGCGGATGCAGGCTTCATTATCAAAATGCAGCAACAGCGGCTGACCGACACCTCTGTCAAGAGACACAGGTGTCAGCATATTTTCCGGCAACGCCTTTGCATATGCTTGTAAAAAGGATTCAGGCAATTCATCCGGCAGCAAAAAATCAAATCTCTCCTGAATTTCATTGATTTTTTCTTCAAAACGCAACCAGAGCTCTACGCAATGATCCATGCGTTTGCGGAGTTCCAAAAGATGTTTTAAACAATCCTGACGTTTTTCCTGATTCTCACCTATATTTTCAAGCTCTTCTTCTACCCCTTGCAAAGCAGCAAAGATTTGTGTAAATTCGTTCTCATTCATACAGCTTTCAACCTCCTCTAAACAGACTCCTTCTCTAGGATTTCACACTTATCGCTAAAAAAATACGCTTACAACACACTCACTTTAGCGGTTGACTCGCCCTTGAAAGTGTGGTAAACTGTATATTGTCGCAAAACGAGACGCCGGCGTAGCTCAATTGGCAGAGCAGCTGACTTGTAATCAGCAGGTTGCGGGTTCGAGTCCCATCGCCGGCTCCAAATGCACTATTTTTGTGGAGAGGTACCCAAGCCGGCCAAAGGGGGCAGACTGTAAATCTGTTGTCTCAGACTTCACTGGTTCGAATCCAGTCCTCTCCACCATATTTTACTGGGGCGTAGCCAAGTCGGTAAGGCACGGGACTTTGACTCCCGCATGCGTTGGTTCGAGTCCAGCCGCCCCAGCCAACTACTCTTACCGGGTGCCTAACAACCTTTCTTTTAAAGGAGCCATTAGCTCAGTTGGCAGAGCACCTGACTTTTAATCAGGGTGTCGATGGTTCGAGTCCATCATGGCTCACCACTCAATGCGAGAGTGGTGGAACGGCAGACACGCTAGACTCAGGATCTAGTGGGCATTACGCCTGTGGGGGTTCAAATCCCCCCTCTCGCACCAATAAAATCAAGGCTTCCGGCGTTTTGGAAACCGCTGGAATCAGGTGCAAAAACGGTTTTGACAACAATTTGACAGCAGTTTACTTCGATTGGACAAAATTAATTTAGCTTCTCATTCTGCCTTTGCGATTTCGCAAGGCTTCTTTGTTTGCTCTGCTATCTTCAAAAATTTTTATGCCAAAGCGCAGAGGCTCAGCACTATGTCATTATAGCGGAGTTCTAACACGTACAAATGTTTGATAAACGCTAACACTCTGCTGCTCCAAAGTGAGCGCCTTGTTGAAATACTCCTGAGACTTATCACCTTTTCCAAGATGCTTATATAGTGCTGCCAATGTCATGGCGGCACTGGCACGATCTCTGTCAAAAGCAAGTGCCGCTTGCAGATATTCTTCAGCCTGATTATCTCGACCAAGCATAAAATGGGTTTGCCCAAGCGAGAGAGCCAGAGCAAGGTTTCCCGGCGCATACTCTTGCAGTTTCGCCTCAAGCGGCATAATCTTCTCTAAGTAGATTGCAGCTCTCTCTTTTTCCCCGGCAAAATATAGCTCTAACGCTTTGTCAAGGCAGTGTCTTGCATACAGAGCATATGCCCTGCCAAAGCGCGGGTTAAGCTGCAGTGATTGCATCAGATAATTCAACCCCTCGTCAAATTGTCCGTTATTTATTAAAAAAGTACCGTACAGGTGGCTGGAACGTGGGTGATAACGATCCAAAAAAAGTACCCGTTCAAATTGAACTTTTGCTTTTTGGAGTATATCATTATCTGAACGTACTCTCCCGACCCCCTCATAGACACTCGCCAACTCAAGCCTGAATTCAGCGTTTAGCGGATCTAGCCGTACAGCCCGTTCTAAATGAACAAGCGCTTCACCGACCCGTTGTTCCAGCAGCATTCGCCTGCCTGTCTGATGTTCAGTATGCCCCAGCAACAAAACTGTTGAAAGAATTAACATTAACATAACTGCAACCACATTCAAGCCAGGCGCCAGTAAGTTGCCGCCTTTTTTTACAAACGAAAGCGATGCGCCTAATCCCATTACCGCAGCCACATAAATGCCGATAGCACCTAGAGAGAAGTTAAAGTCATACAAACTGTGCGTCACCACCGAGAGAAAAGCGAGCAAAAGCGCTGTTGCCAACATTTTCTGCTCATTGTCAGCGGAGAAGCGAATAAGCCTTACACATAACAAAGCAAATGAAACAATCATCCCCAGGAAAAATAAAACTGCGCCGATTCCCGCGTCTACCCACGTCTGCAGAAAATGATTGTGGACTTTCTTGCTCAAATAAGCAGAGGACTGATACTGAAAATTGCGCGACTGCCATCCCTGTCCGCCAAGGCCAAGCAGCGGGTAGTCCGGCAAGAGAGTAAGTGTACTCCACAACTGTGCCGCCATTTGTGATAGTTATCTGGTTAAAGTAAACCGCCTCGAAAACATCTTCACTGAAGGTGACTATGATGTCAGCACCGATTGCCACCCCAGTGGCGGCATTTGCCGGAACTGAGCTTGTCACTGTAGGCGAAATAACATCCGGAGCCGCTGCGGTAGTAAAGCTAAAGCTGTGAAGGGCTGACAGGTTGCTTGCCGCATCCTGAACAGCTTCGGCTGGTAACGTGACGGTATAAAGCGTGCTGTGTATCAAGTCTGCAATCGGATTTAAGGTAAGCGTGTTGCCGGCAAGAGAGTAAGTGTACTCCACCACTGTGCCGCCATTTGTGATAGTTATCTGGTTAAAGTAAACCGCCTCGGAAACATCTTCACTGAAGGTGACTATGATGTCAGCACCGATTGCCACCCCAGTGGCGGCATTTGCCGGAACTGAGCTTGTCACTGTAGGGGGATATGTGTCAGACGCAATTACCCCTGCCGGCAACATGCTAAACAACATCAAAACAATAAGCAGGGAAGAAACTGATTTTTTGTGTTACGCTTATTCCAATAATTAAGAACAGGCAATTTTGTCATCCTCCTCATTTTCGGTTTGAACTTTCGTGTTGCTCTACATAAAACTTCATTGCTAAGAGTACTTCACCTCCACAGTTAAAATTTACTTGATTACTTGAATAAAAGTCGTCTGGGTGAAAAGTTACAGGAAAATAGGTGAATTAACCCAGATTATAACATATTCTGCAAAAAATGGAGAATGTCCTGCCTAGAATTTCAGAGTTTTCACAAAAATGTAACGCTGTTGTCTAAATTATAGAAATTGATAAGTAATTATTGAAAGTTGACAACAATTTTGACAACAAATACGATGAAACTAAATAAAACTAGATGAAAAATTCGTCCATTATTTTTCATTTTAAAGGCAAAAAAATGTTTGCTCAGCTGTCTTCAAGAATTTTTATATCAAAGCGCAGAGGCTCAGCACTCTGCAATTATAGCCTTGACATCATCCTTATCATTGCCTTGCGCCGAAAGCGAAAATTACCAAAATGATCTTAGCTATTGCTTTTGGGCATGGGGACACAATCTGTGGGGACAACTTGGCGACGCGACGTATTATTCTAGGTTTGCGCCAGTTCGAGTTCAAGGCATAACAGATGTGGCCTCCATAGCAGCAGGTCAAAGTCATTCTCTTGCTGTAAGAAGAGATGGAACCCTATGGACATGGGGATCGAATTGGAATGGACGACTTGGCGACGGGACGAATACAGGTAGGCTTGCACCAGTTCAGATCCAGGGGTTAACAGATGTGGTCTACGTTACCGCAGGATGGAGCCATTCTTTCGAGGAACCCTATGGGCATGGGGATTGAATAAAGATGGACAGCTTGGCGACGGGACGCGTTATGCTAGGTTTGCGCCAATTCAAGTTCAGGGTATAACAGATGTGGTCTCCGTTGCCGCAGGATGGGGCCATTCTCTTGCTTTAAGAAGAGATGGAACCCTATGGGGATGGGGATCAAATTGGGAGGGACAGCTTGGCGACGGAACGCGCACAGGCAAGCTTGCTCCAGTTCAGGTCCAAGACATAACAGATGTGGCCTCTATAGCAGCGGGAGATGATTATTCGCTTGCCGTAAGAAGAGATGGAACATTCTGGGCATGGGGAGAAAATTGGGCTGGACAGCTTGGTGATGGGACTGTCGGACACAGGCTTGCACCAAGACAAGTTTGTGGAACTGCACCTACTCCAACTCCTACACCTACTCCAACTCCTACTCCAACTCCTACACCTACTCCAACTCCTACACCTACTCCAGCGCCTCCAAATGTAGTTGAGCAGTCCATCCTTGCCGGGCAGGCTTCGGAAGTAAAGCTTGAAGGCATAGTAGCTGTTACCGTGACAGCGGGCGCCATTACTGGAACGGCGCCCATTATTACCGCACAGATTATGACTGAAGAGACAGCAGTGCCGTTAATTGCCGCAGCGACTGGAGTTGGCCTCACCGCTGCTAGTGAAGTTCTGGTGCTGACCATGACCGGCGGCGAGTTCACGGCGCCCGTGCAGTTAACACTGAACTTCGATGCTGCCAAGGTTGCTACAGGACAGGTGCCGGGCGTGTTCGTTTACAATGAGCGGACCGGACGCTGGATATTCCTTGGAGGACAAGTCGTAGGCGGCACAATTTCAGTTACTGTAGACAGGTTCTCGAAATTTGCGGTGTTTGCCACGAAGCCTTTGCCGCCGTTGACTGATATTGCTGACCACTGGGGTAGGGGTTCTATCAAAACTCTCACCGGTATGGGCATTCTCAGCGGTTTCCCTGATGGTAGTTTTAATCCAAACGCCAATGTTACCAGGGCAGAGTTTGTTAGCATGCTGACGCGTGCTCTGGGTCTTGAGGCGAAGCCAAAAGCAGCAACCAGATTTACTGATGCAACTGATTGGGCGCAAGGCGCAATTGGTGCGGCTGCGGAAGCAGGCTTAGTTGCCGGTTACGCTGATGGGACGTTTGCAGGCTCCCGCCTGATTACCAGGGCGGAGATGGCTGTAATTCTGCAACGTGTGATCCGCAAAGGCTTAGTGCCTGTTAATAGGAATGTGGGCACTGACTTTGCAGATGTGCAAGTGCTCCCGCCCTGGGCAGCGGATGGAATCAGTACGGCCAGCAGAGCCGGCTTGGTTCGTGGCTTCCATGATCGGACGTTCCGACCGGGAAGTGCGACTACCAGGGCAGAAGCGGCAACCATGCTGTATCGTCTGATAGCTGAAAGGTAATAACATTTTGTCAAAAGGCACCCCTGCTTTGGAGTTGGCAGGGGTGCCTTTTGAATCCGTTTATAAATATTTTTAGTTCGTCTAGCCTGATTGAGCCAACTGAGGCTTTTCATCACTGACAAGCAAGCCCCGGGCTTCCCGAGTAGGCTTTTCCTGAAGAGCACTTTTAACAGCATCTCGAACAGTCTCACTAACTCCCCACAACTCCTGCTTGTCCACCCGGAAAGCAGGAATAAGAGAGCGCAAAGAAGCAATCACCTCTTCCTTGTCCGCATACCAGCCAGGCTGTCTCAGTTTAATTAAAAGAGCCTCTAAAGCAGCGGTATCTACTCCTTTTAGTTTGCCTACATAGATACGCTGATGCCGAGTAGCACTGACTTCTTCTTCAGCAGTAAAAAGCTCTTCATATAGCTTCTCTCCGGAACGAATACCGGAATATACTATTTTAATATCCTCATCCGGCTCAAAGCCGGACAACCGGATCATGCTCCTGGCCAAATCCACAATCTTTACCGGTTCGCCCATATCAAGAGTAAAAACTTCACCTCCACAGGCCATAGCCCCCGCCTGGATAACCAGTTGAGCGGCCTCGGGGATAGTCATAAAATAGCGGATCATTTCCGCATGGGTAACAGTTACCGGTCCGCCTCGAGCAATTTGTTTCCTGAAAAGAGGCACCACACTGCCCTTGCTGTCAATAACATTACCAAAACGCACCGCCGCAAAGCGGGTCTGGCTGGTACACGATATTTCCTGCACCACCATTTCTGCCACCCGCTTACTTGCCCCCATAATACTAGTTGGATTCACGGCTTTATCAGTAGAAATAAGAATAAAGGCCTCCGCTCGATATTTATGAGCTATACGGGCAACACACCAAGAACCTAGGATGTTGTTATTCAAAGCCTCCGCAGGGTTAGTCTCCATCAACGGCACATGTTTGTGGGCTGCGGCGTGGAAAATCACCTGCGGCCGATACTTACGGAAAACTTCATCAATAGCAGTAGCATCTTTAATGTCCGCCACTACTGGAACCATGTCCAGTTTGTCGTTAATATCCTCTAGTTCCTGGTGGATATCATAAACATTATTCTCCGAATATTCCAACAAAATAAGCTTTACGGGCGCAAACCGCGCCACCTGCCGACACAACTCAGACCCGATTGAACCCCCAGCCCCAGTGATGAGAACGACCTTGCCTGCCAGATAACCGGCTATAGATTCCAGATCCACCTGAACCGGATCCCTGCCCAGGATGTCCTCCACATGGACATCACGGATTTGGTTCAGAGTCACCTTACCGTCAATCAGCTCATACATACCCGGCAAGGTCTTCAGCCGCACCCCGGTAGACTGACATATCTCCACGAGTTCGCGTACCACACGCCCCGACACCGAAGGCATAGCGATAATAATCTCTTCCACCGCGCAGTCATAAACCAAGCGCGGGATATCATCCCTCCCCCCCAACACTCTCAGCCCCATTAGCTGCATTCCTTGTTTCTGCGGGTCGTCATCAACAAATCCCACCGGCTGTCGGTGCTGTCCAAAGTGGTTTTTCATTTCCCTTGCCACAGCCACACCAGCATCCCCGGCGCCCACTATTAATACCGGCTTACCTTCAAGCAAAACTGTTGTCTTAAGTACATAATCACGGTACAACCGCCAACAAAACCGAATCCCGCCAACAAAAAAAACCTCTAACAACCATGCAAAAACAAAGACCGACCGCGGCAATGGAAAACCGTCTCTCTCCATTAAAAAGTAGGCAAGAGAGACGTTTAGCAGGCTCCCCAACGTCACAGCACGAACTATTGACAGGATCTCACCCGTACTTGCATATTGCCAAAGACGATTATAAAGACCGAAAGCATAAAAGCAGGAAATTCGCACCACCGTAAATGGAATAGCCAAGCGCAGCGCACCATCTATAACCTTTGGCGGCACTGCTCCCTCGAACCTTAGCCACATGGCTAACCCTAAGGCCAGGTTAACCAGGAATACATCCAACAAAACCAATATGTAAACACGACGCTGTGACCACCTCAAGCATTTTTACCCCCTTTAACCACCCCGGGTTGCAACCGCCATCACTTTATCCACCACCCGGCAGACATCATCCATGTCCTGTCCCGAAAGAGAAGGATGGACCAGGAACATCAGAGATGTTTCACCCAAGTCTCTTGCTGTTCTCAATCGTTTTTCAGTCGTCCATCCTCGGTCAGTAAAAGCCTTTTCCAGGTAAATCTCACTGCAACTGCCGCTAAAACAGGGAATGCCCTCAGCCACGATGGCAGACAAGATCCGATCCCGATTCCAACCGTCTTTCAACATTTCCGACCGTACAAAAGCATAATACTTATAATATGAATGGTAAATCTCCTCCGTCGGTACCGTCACTCTCAAACCCCGGATCCGCGAAAAGCCCTTCGTCAAAACGGCAGCATTCCTGCGCCTGGTCTCTACCCAGCCAGGCAGCTTACCCAACTGCAACCGGCCGATAGCCGACTGCATCTCCGTCAGCCGCCAGTTTGTGCCAAAGGATTCATGCAACCAGCGAAAACCAAGTGGATGCTGCCGATTGCACACTGCGTCATAGCTCTTGCCATGGTCTTTAAAGCTCCAAGCCTTTTCCCAAAGCTCTTTGCTGTTGGTGGTGAGCATTCCCCCCTCACCGCCGGTAGTCATGATTTTATCCTGACAGAACGAAAAGGCCGCCACATCTCCCAGAGAACCCACCGAACGCCCCTTATATCTGGCACCGACGGCCTGTGCACAATCCTCAATAACATACAGCCCTTTTCCCCGGGCCAGTTCTAAGATAGGATCCATGTCGCACGGCCAGCCGGCTAAGTGGACTACAATAATAGCCTTCGTCTGCGGCGTCAAGGCCGCCCTTATTGTCTCGACAGTGATATCCTGGGTCACCGAATCCACGTCCGCCATCACCGGCTTTGCACCCCGCATCACCACGCAGCTTGCTGAGGCAATAAAAGTACGGCTTGTCACAACCACCTCGTCCCCCGGTCCGATGCCAAGAACATAAAGAGCCAGTTCCAGAGCAACAGTACCGTTGGCTAGAGCCACGGCAAACCCGCAACCCACCGACCGGGCAAACTCTTCCTCAAATTTCCTGCCCTCCTCGCCCGTCCAGTAGTTAACCTTTCCAGAGATCAGTACCTTTTTTACAGCCTGAATCTCATCATCCTCAAAATAAGGCCAGGGAGAAAGAGGAAAATTACGGATGGGACTCCCCCCATCAACAGCTAGTATTGTCACGTAGAACCACCTTTCAAAGCAGCTGCAACTCGACAGCATCACCACAAACCAAAATAAAGACGATTATCCGGCTATAAATCCCGGTGCAAAAGCTTTTTAGAACGTTCATCTTGGTCATGAAATTTAATCGGTTTTGCCGGAACACCTACAGCGGTGCAATGAGCCGGGATGTCGCAGGTAACCACCGCTCCCGCACCGACCACCGTCCATGCACCAATACGAAGGCCTTGGATTATGCTAAAACCTGTTCCCAGGTCACAACCATCCTCAATAGTCACGTTACCCGAAATGTTGGCTCCTGGTGCAGCGGTTGAATAATCACCAATTTTGCAATCATGCCCTACGGTGCAAGCTAAATTTATTATCACATGATTTCCTATTTCTATATTAACCGTAAGCGTATTTCCTGCACAAATAATGTTTCCAACACCCATTCTTATTTGATTTGACATGCATACATTCGGATGAATTAAATTAACGAAAGTAAAGCCCGCTATTCGTGCTCGTTCGACCAAACTTTTTTTGGACAACGGATCGCCAACAGCGCAAACTGTATTCAAGTCACTACCATTTGGTGAATTTATTACAGTTTCAAAGCCACCCAATACCGGATAGCCATCAAGTACGATCCCCCATTTGGTTTCATTTTGGTCAATAAATCCTAGTAGGTTCCAGGTAGGAATCTCCCGGTTGATTTCCTCTACCAACCAAGCTACCTCCCTGGCAAAGCCTCCAGCACCTAGGATGACAAGATTTTTCATTTCTACACCCCACGTTTCAGGCAAACTAAAATCCGACAGCGTTTAGCATCTTGAGGTCTAATGCATAGTCCTCACTATCCTTGAAACAACCCTGAAGATAGAGTCCAAAAGGTGTTCTGATAACCGCAGCAGGATTCAACCGGTTGTTTATAACCCTCTTATAACCTAACATCTCGGCCCCGGAACTCCGGCATGGTGGCATGCCCCGCAGCACTAATCCCGCTGCGTTTCACCACCTTAACCAAGGTAAGCCACAAAATCTTCAAATCAAGCCAACTGCTCCAGTTGTCAACATACCAGACATCAAGCGCAAACTTCTCTTCCCAATCAATGGCGTTCCTACCGTTCACCTGCGCCCACCCGGTAATACCGGGCTTTACCTCATGCCGGCGAGCCTGTTCAGGCGTATATCGTTCCAAATACTCCATCAACAATGGCCTCGGTCCGACCAGACTCATCTCGCCCTTCAACACATTCCACAACCCCGGCAACTCGTCTAAGCTCGTAGCCCGCAGAAAGCGCCCGACTCCGGTTAGGCGCTCTTCATCAGAAAGAGGCTTTCCTTCCGCATCCCACAGATCCTTCATCGTCCGAAATTTATAAATTGTGAATGGTTTTCCGTCAAGACCCGGCCGCACCTGACAAAATAACACCGGAGATCCGAGGCTAAAACGAACCATTAGCGCAACCAACAAAAACAAAGGCGATAGGATAACCGCACCGAAAAACACAGTTGCAATATCAATGAGTCGCTTGATTCCAGCCCTCACGTTCCCTTTCCTTTCTCTAAATCACTAAATACGACAAAATCCAGATCTTACTGCCACAACAGTTTTCCTGCCATTCCTTGTCACATCTTCCATAATACACCATGGCAAACTTCTTGACCAGAGCATTTTTAAAAATGTGTCATGGGGACGGGGTACTTGACACATTTCATACTGAAAATTACAATCAATTAGCGATGACTACGAAGTTAACCCAACTCCAGCATCGCTACTTCCCTGTTCCTCCGCTTTTTGCCAGTGCTTTATTTCTTGTGGTTTGTTCTTTTTAGTTAAGCCATATTTCTCGCTTTTCATTTGCCAATCAAGGAGCACACCTATTTCACCTGTATCAGGTTCTTTTGTTCTCTGATGTTTAAGCAGTATTCTCGATGTAGTACAGTAAGCTTTATTTTCAATATCCCAGTAGTATAGGTTAATCTCAACCTCATAAAAAACTTTCTGTTTAGGCAGCCACACCTTAACTTCTCCTGTAGCACCCGGAGGGATAGTAATAGGTACACCAATACGACCTTCTATAGCATATGTATTAAGTTCAACTTCCATTAAACTGGCCGGGCCATTGCCCAAGTTCTTAAAAAAGAGGATAGTAGGAAAAGAACAAAAATCAAGGCGTCTTTCATATTCTATCAGCCTTCCAAAATCATCACATTCTCCTCCAGCGCACCCAAGTACTGCCTCTGCCCTGTATAAACAAAGAACAGGCGCCATTTTTTGTTTGCGCTGCTTTTCATTGCTATAAGCTATGCGGCATGTAAATATAGCAGCTACTGCCGCTGCTATGCTTGAAACAACCGCTGTTATATTCCCTACAATGAAATCCAAATGAAATCGTCCCCATTCACAGCTCGCAATCGGGAGCCCCGTTCTTCTTTGTCACAAATCCGAAATGACCCCGTCCCTTGTCACACTACGCTTGTTTCCCAGACCCCATATTCCAATTCCTCTCAACTTATTTTTTTCGGGAATACAATCCTATATATTTTTGCAAGTATACTAAAAGCTAACCATTTTAACTTAGCACCAAAAGGAGTTGTTGCATATTGTTCCAACAGTGAAACAATTGTATTAGGTTTCTCTGAAAAAGCATGAAAAAAATAGGCACGATTGCGATGAGGTTTAGCATATTTATATAAAGAGGGGTTGGTCTTCCGGGCGTGCCTATGGTTGGTCGGGTAAAACTCCATATTGTTACTCAAGGCAGTGAAGATGTTTTTTCCTTTAGGCGAATTAACCGCAACCAAAGAAATTCCGTTATCATCATCTAAGTCAGGAAATTTAGTATGCACATTCCAGTAATCTGCTAGCGTTATATCGCTACTACTTGCAATGCCTTTAAATTTACATTTATAGCAAGACGGTCGCAAAGTAAGGTCTCTGAGAAAAGCTTTCATAAAGGGATTCTTATCACAATTCCCGGCATTATACTGGAAGTCATCCGCATACAAGACCATAGAAAATCCCTTCCACCCAGTAATTTTATCGCGGAAATTGACTGCCTTGATCCTATAGCCGAGCATCTTTGACATTTGCGCGATGTAAGCTTTAAATACACTTGGGCTTGGCACTCCTCTGCAAATAAAATCAACTGCTAAAAGATTCTCATAATCGCAACCAAGATAGCCCTTCAACCCAGCTATCTGACAAGGTGTTCCGCAAAATAGCACTCGCTGGCCTGAAGCAAGCCTGTTTCGTGCATCTCTAAAAGCAAGACCTATATTGCTTTGGACATATTTAGATCTTCGGATTTGCTCTAAACCAGCTACCTCAGTAACGCATGTATGTACAGCTTGATAACCTGAATCTAATTCCACACCAAAAACTGCGCCTTCCATTTTTAAGCATACTTCAGCTAATAACGAGAATACGCCTCCTGAAGAGCTTTTATATCTTACGGAGCTATCCTTGTTCAAACAAGCGAAAAAGTCGGAGTATACAGCCATCGGCGCATACTTCTTCCTGCGTTGGCAAACTATCACACATTTACCACACCTTGTACACGTAGCGTCAACTACAGGATATGGGAATCCCTCGGAATCGCACACCATTTCGATACTGCCTGAAGGACATACATTCAAACATGCAAAACAACCGCAGCACTCGTGTTTCTTATAAGTTATCAAAACGATCACCTATCCCTGCCAAGCTGCTTTCCAAAAAGGTCTTAGAATGCTCTCTTTCTACTTTGAGGAGTTTATTTACCTTACTGTAGTCGATTCTTTTGTTATAGCAAAGCTCATCTTTATCTATTACCAGCCTATCCCATAGCCCATATTTTCCCAAAATATAATTGACCCGAGAATTTTGGCTAACTGGATCCTCGTCTGAAAAGCGCTTAAATGCAAGAAAAGGCTTATTATAATTGATTGAAAAGAGGATGCCATGGTACGAGTCTGTGCATATTAATTCTGCATTGCTCACCAGACTTAAAAATTCTCTTGGCCCTATGCTAGATTTTGCTGCAAAACCCTTTCTAAAAAGATCGCCAGTATTAAATGGCAATATCACCACATGTAGCCCTGTTTCTTGCTTTATTTTATTGACTATCGCCCTGTGTTCGGGGTTATTCCCCAAGAAATAGCACAATATAAAAGGGCATCGGTCAACCACCCGAGACGCCACTTGGCTCCACTGTTCTGCATCTAATAGCAAAGTTGGGTCAACAACAATATGTGGCTTTTTACCAATCAGCTCTTCAACCAAACTAGCCCCTGTTTCTTCTCGAACAGACAGATTTTTTATATTATAAAGGAGGGCTGCCACTTGTTCTGATATGTTTTTAGGTATAGTGTTCAAACCAAAGCTGGGAGCATAAGAAATCTTTCGCTTTGGGTCAGTTTCAAAGGAAAGGTAATAGTATTCGTTAAAAACAGTGGGGGCCCAAATCTGATCGCTACCACAAATAAAGCCCTCATAAAGAGATGAAAGCTGATTAATATTTGTTACTTCTTGGCTCACTTTTAGATAGCTCTTTACAAATGCTTTAAATAATCTTTTCCTTGAAGAAATACGATTACAATATAATTGATACAATTCCCTCGTTAATACTCTCGCTAACCTACTTGCAGTGATATGAGGCAGCCGTCTTAGATTAGCTTCAAAAATACCGGTTGTTCTTTCTGTAACTATACTTGGGTGGTAGTTTATAAGTTCTGGCTCAAAACCTAATTTACTGATTGAAGTCTGCAACGCAAATGCCTGCAATACTTGCCCATAGTTTTGGTGCATAAACCAAGTAACAATTCCTATTCTTTTCATGTTAGACCTCTCATCCTCAGTTGAGTATTCAAAGTATTCAGTCAATCCGACCAGCTGCTCCGGGGTTCTGACAAAATATTTGGAGCGTAGCGGCATCGTTCAGGGCTATTTTCAGCATTATTTATACATCATTTCCTTAAATCGTTAATATCGACATCTTTCGTCTTCCAAGATTAACCTGTAAATGCCTACCATCGTTTCAGTTATTTTCTTCCTGTCATGTCTTTTATGTGTACTTTCTCTGCTGGTTTGGGAAAATTTAAGGGCCAGCTCGTCAGAATCAAAAATCCGCCTAATGTATTCGGCCAGCATGGCTTCTTCCATGAAGGGGTACATAAATCCATTAACTTTATGCGTCAACATGTCTGTCATGCCCCCAGAGAAAGCCGTTATTGATGGCACACCAATTAGCATAGCTTCATGCAACGCGTTACATCCGTTTTCCACAGCAGATGAAACAACAAATACGTTGGAGCTTAACAGTCTACCCACAATACCCTCAGCATCAAGCATGCCGGTAAACACCACATTGTCCTCTAGCCCAAGATTTAAGATCAATCGTTTAATGTAAAGACCGTAGCCCGGAGTCTTCAGGCGCTCTTTAAAAGTGTTTCCCAACAGGCTAGATCCGGCGGCAAACACTTTTACATCCGGATAATCACGCTTTAAAAGAGCTACTGCCTTTAGCAAAATATGAAACCCTTTTATTGGATAACCTGCCTGGGTAACAAAAATAGAGTGCCGCTGAATGCCGGAAATATGCCACTCATGTTGGTAAAAGGGCTCTCGCAGGCTTTCGTCGCAGTGGTAGTATTTCACCTTGGGATTTATAGCCTTTACATTTGCGTAATCCCAGGTTGTCCGGCCTATCACATGCTTAACTTTGCGGAGAATCTCCCGCTCAAAAACCGCTCTCTTTCTAAATGACCGGCGCTGATTCCACAATGGATCGAGTCTGATAATATCCCGGAAGCTGGGGCGTAAAAATACATCGGCAAATTCCATTCCAGCATAGTAACTCTTTTCAATTACGCCAAGCAAACCTTGGATAGAAACGATGGAAGGGACGTTCGGGCAAGCAGTGAGGAGCGCCAAACCATGGGAATATTCGGTTCCGTGAAGATGGAGCAGGTCGGGCTGAAAATCCCGAGCCAACTTGCGCCAGTAGCTGATGTGCCTAGAATTTGCTTTTCCCAGCATCGACTTATGACCGCCCGGAATTAAATAATATACAATGTTGTTTACTTCAACCTTCTTTAACTCGCTTCCCGAATAGATAGTCGCAATAGCTAAGTTGATGCCATCAATTTTAGCCAAATCAGATGACAGGCTCTCCATCCATCCACCAAGGGGGGTTAGAGGGGCACCGATGGCTTTTGCTATATCAGGAAGTAGGATATTTACGCACCAGAGTATATTCATAGCCTATACCATCCCCATCGGGTCAGGCTTGTAATAGCTGAAGATCAACCCAGGAACAACAAAATACGCAGCAAAGAAAATTGGAATAAAAAGCAGTGTATTTATAAGACCCAAAACGAAAAATGGAATCATAGCAGAATAGTAAATTGCTTTTTGTTTATTGCTTCTTAATTTTTTGTAAACATAAAACGCGTTCGAAAACAGCGCTACAAACAAAAATCCGGTGCCTAATATGCCATATTTAGCTAACTCGTCTAAAAAGGCTGAATGTCCTCCTATTCCAAAAATACTAGTGCCGAATCCATAAAAACCGCCTACACCCAAAATGGGGTTTTCAAAAAACGTGGATAAAGAAAGCAAGTATAATTGCACTCTTGCCTCGCTGGTTACGGTACCCTCAGCCGTGCCATACCTAACCATATGAGCCAGTTCATAAAAACGCATTGATAAAGCATTATGTTCTGTCAGATCACCGAGATAGTTGAAGGTATCATAAAGAAATGGAGACATCAGCAGAACTAAAGCAATAAAAATTACTATAGTTAATAACATTGATTTTGTTCTCTTGATATTAAGAAACATTAATGTTAAACCAAACAGAAAAAGCAGTAACGCTATCATAAACGCAGCGCTAAAGATTGTATATGCAAAAAGCACGGCTATAATTAAAAAACCAGCTTTCCAGCCTGTTAAAAGTTTCGCTTTTAATAGTCCAACCAAAGCAACTGTAACAAAAACCAACCCGTAAACGAGTCCATAGGATCCGATCATTAACCCTTCCAGACCTTGGATAAGCTCCTCGCGTCCCGTTGCCAAAACTCTTGCGGCAAGCGGATCGAGAGCAAGTGCTCTGAGTGTAGTTATACAGGAAAAAGCCATACAGCCTAACGAAAACACTGTTAGTTTTTTAATAGCACTCCAATTCTCAGATTCAATATAATAATTTATCAACAGCAATGTAAATCCTAATCGCAGATAGTTAAATATACGATCAATTTCAACCCCTTGCATATAACCAGTTAAGTAAAAGATCATATATAACAGAAGCCAGGCATATACACTATAACTCTTAATATTCGGATAAATAAATGCTTTTATAAATCCCCTGACATTCGAAACATATGCTAACGTTATCCACAGCGAAAAGAAAGTGACAAACAAAAACCTGTTAGAGGTTTCAGGGACAAGACTTATCAAAATAATGCCTGCAGCAGCCAGTTCACGGAAAGCTTTTACAGAGATAACAACCTTTCGGTTTGTGTTATGAACTGCTATATTTGATAAACTAGTGTTTGCGTTCATGTTTTAATTTTTCAGCCTTTCCAATAAGTTCTATAATTCTCCCAGCCTGAACCACATTATTCTTCTCTCTCAACACAAACTCTTTGGCGGCGGCGCCTTTGGCGTGTAGTTCTTCCTTGGACAGCTGTAAAATACGTTCTAAAGTTTTTGCCATTCCTTCCACCGATTCATCTTCAAAAAGATAAACGTAATCATAGTATTCTTCAGGCATACCTGGAAGTTTCGTAGTAAGCAATGGAGTTCCAGAAGCCAGATATTCCATATTTTTTGATGGGAAAGAGTACTTTGTAAACTCTTCGCTGGACGGTCGAGGATTAACTAGAAGCTTGGACTTTATTTCTATTTCCAATACCTCTTTATTTAACATCACGCCCAAAAACTTAATCCGGGAATCTATTTCCTCGAAATGTCTCATTTCTTCTTCCAAATCACCCGAACCTAAAAGCCACAATCTAGCAGAATGGTCAGATACTTTTATAAACGCTTCAATGAGCTTTTTTACACCATACTTTTCATGAAGGGATCCCGCATAAATAATAATTTTTTCTTGGTATTTGTTTTCCAATAGATTTTGTTGGCCGGTCATCTCAAGGTCAACCATACCTTCGATAACAATATTAGGTTTGCTGTTAGGGTTAATGAACCGATTCATCTGCTCAGTCAAAATAATATACACATCATATCTCCGCAGAAAAGAACTACAAAGGGAGGTATAGATGCCGATAGGCAATGATTGAATACACCTTTTTTCTCTTTTATATTCTCGCATAAAGCTTGGGATATCGGTAACAATTGCTATGCTCTTTACTCCAAAAAGTTTAGCCGCTGTTTTTGCCGCAACGCTGATTGTCAAGTTTAGAACATCGCAAATAATGTATCTCTTTTTGTTCTTGTTAACTAAACACCACTTTGCTGTTACTAAAAAAGCTGTTACAAAAACAACAATATGTCCGATTAATGCCATGTTTATTTGTGGTAAGTGTTTAAACACAGTTTTATCTTCAACTTCCGAAACACCCGCCCACCATGTTCTTTCGTTATGGACCCGGGAAATTGGCAAGCCACTTAAAGCTGTAACCTGCACACCTTCCTGCGCTGCAAGACCGCTAGCAAACAGATGATGAAACTTTTGTGCCTGCTGTTGTGGTTTAACATGACAAGTGACAAAAATTTCTTCAAATTTTTTCTTTGAACATAATTTTGAAACATAGAGTATTTCCATTAGTCCCTTGCCTTCATTTTAAGAGTGCTTAAAAGTTTTCCCTTAAACTTTTTGTTATCATCGAATGCCTTGTTTATTAGCGTATCGGCAGTTACTTTAAATCTCTCCCAGTCAAGCTCGTTATACCAATTATATAAGTCATCTGCAATTGTGGCTTTCTCAAAATTTAGCTCAAATCCCATATACTTAGCCATTTCGAACATTGCAGTACCAGGAGACACTAAAATAGGAATGCGATACCATGCTGCATCATATAATTTGTTTGAAAGTGACAACTTTGTGTTACGGACATCCGCACCATAAGCGTTAAAAATCAAGTCTGTTTCTCCGTAAAACGCCTCTTTCTCAGACGGCTTATACATGCCATGAAAATATACATTGTTAATTCCGTTTGCCAAGCAATACGTCTTAAGTGCCTGATCATCAACGCCAGAACCATAAAACAAAAAGATAAAACGAGAGTCGTTCGCTATTGCGTCAAGCAGCTTTGCTACCTCAGCAAAATATGCAATGGCACCGATGTATGAAATATTTAATACATTTTTATTTCTAGGCTTTTTTGTCCTAATATTTCTATCAGTATCTCTAGATATGCTCAAATTGTGACAAATAATATAATCATCCAAAGGCAAGAAGTTTTTAAATGCCGGAGAAGATATCACCCTCATTGCTGCTTTATTAAGAATACCCTTTAAATTATGGCGATAAATGTAAAACCCTTCATAAGTGTAATCTCTTATATCTACAACATATCTAAAGGAGTATGTTTTTTTAATGTAATTACCAAGTAGAATAGCTGGTATACTTGTAAGAATCACGAGAAAGTCATATTTTCTTTCCATAATCTTGTTCTTAGTAAATTTTCCAAATCGCAACATTGCACTTATTTTATTAATTTTTGGGACAGAATCATCCATTTTCTCCGTAAAGGCAAATGTCTCTGCATGCCATTCCTCAACTAAGCCCCGTCTGTTCCAATAGATTATCTCATATTGAACCTCATGCTTATCAAAGATATCAGTATAATATTTTATATATGGCATATATCTTAAATTGGCGAATCCAATAATACCAACTTTCATAAACCTTTTATCTCCCCCACACAAACTTATCCACAATCTTAGCATAACTCTGAATCAGCTTTACAACCTTTACCGACACGTTCGCGTCCAAATAGTCCTGCGCGAGCGCTGTCTTCTCGCCGTTCTCCCACATATTCCGGCACAGAGCCACAGCCTGCCCGATATCTTTTTCCGTTATCCCGCCAATTACTATTGTACCTTTGTCCAACACCTCGGGCCTTTCGGTAGAGGTTCTGATCAGTACTGCCGGGAAGCCTAGCAGCGCCGATTCTTCAGAGAGAGTGCCGCTGTCGGAGAGTACGCAGAAGGCGTTTAGTTGTAGTTTGTTGTAGTCAAAAAAACCGAAGGGCTTGAGTTTGCGGATTAGGTGGTGGAAGTGAAAGCCTCTCTCCTCGATTATCTTCCAACTACGCGGGTGAGTGGAGTAGACTACAGGCAGCTGATACTTCTCAGCTATGCTGTTTAGGGCCTGCATTAAGGAAAAGAAGTTTTGCTCGTGATCGATGTTCTCCTCGCGGTGGGCCGACACTAGGATGTACCGGCTCGGCTCCAGGTCTAATTCCTCCAGCACTTTGCTTTGCAGGATCTTATCTCTATTTTTTTGCAGCACTTCGGTCATCGGCGAACCGGTGACAAAGATATGCTCCTTGCGGATACCTTCCGCCAGCAGGTAGCGGCGGGAATGCTCGGTATAGGGGAGATTGATGTCGCTGATGTGGTCAACGATTTTGCGGTTGATCTCTTCGGGCACGTTTTGGTCAAAGCAGCGGTTGCCGGCCTCCATATGGAAAATGGGGATTTTTAAACGCTTGGCGGAGATAGCACTAAGAGCGGAATTGGTATCTCCCAGGATTAGGAGGGCGTCGGGCTTTTCCTGTGATAGGACTTCATAGGATTTGGCGATAATATAGCCCATGGTTTCACCCAGATGGGCTCCGGCAGCATGCAAGTAATGGTCTGGCGCACGCAGCTCAAAGTCATCAAAGAAAACCTGGTTTAAGGTATAGTCCCAATTCTGGCCGGTATGTACTAAGATGTGCTGGAAATACTTGTCGCAGGCTTTAATCACCTCGGACAAGCGGATTATTTCAGGCCTGGTGCCTACTATTGTCATTACTTTAAGCTTTTCCAAACTATACCTCCAAAAAGAAAGTGTCGGGCTTTTCTTGATCAAAGATTATATCCGCCCAAAAAAGGGTGATGAGATCTGCTTGGCCGGTGTTGGTTATAGAGTGGGTATAGCCCGCGGGGATGTCGATAACTTTTAGCTGTTCGCCGGACACTTTATATTCCAAAACTTCATCAGTTTCTATTTTTCTGAATTTTATCACGGCCTCTCCTTCAACAACAAGGAATTTTTCAATTTTAGTGTGGTGCCAGTGGTTTCCCCGGGTGATGCCGGGTTTGGTGCGGGAAATAAAGATCTGACCAAACTGCCTGGACTTGATGAACTCGGCCAGCCAGCCCCGATGGTCATGTTTCATTTCCAGTTCATAGCCAAAGCCGTACTCCGGCAGGTAGGAAGTATATGTGGCGTAAAGGAATCTTGCAAAATCGCCTTCGAAATTCGGGATGGTCAGATTTTTACGGCTCTCGGCAAAAGTATAGATGGTTTCGGCCAGTTGTTGCAGCGACACTTTAAATGTGCGCGGCACAGAGCAAAAGTGGTTTTCACCGATATGCGGGAGACCGTTTAGAGCTGCGAGCAACTCGGCAACAACATCATCTATGTAAACAAGCGTAAGTTCGGTGGCCGGATTGTTTATTTGAATGGGAAGGCCATGGGCGATATTATGGCAGAAGGTAGCTACCACCGAATTATAGTTAGGCTTGCACCACTTGCCAAAGACATTAGGCAGGCGATAAACATATACCGATGTGTCGTTACGCCGCGCCCACTTAAAAACTGCGTCCTCAGCAGCCTTTTTACTTAACCCGTAAGGATTATCCAGTACGGCTTGGGTAGAAGAGATAATGACTAGCGGTGTCTTCTTGCCACTTTGCTCAAGCAGCGTGAGCAGCTCCTCGGTAAAGGCGCGATTACCCTTATCGAACTCCTCGAAATGTTGTGGCCTATTGACACCCGCAAGGTGAAAGATAAAATCCGCACGGGAAATATACTCAGCCAAACGCGTATCGCCACGGCCGTAACGGAGTATATTAATGTCTTTGCGTTGTTCAAGCGCGGCACAAAGGTTTTTGCCGATAAAACCGCCGGCGCCGATAACCAATACAGACTTCATCGTGCAATCTCCCATCTTTCAAGCTCATGCTTAATAAAGTCGAGAGCAAGTAGCTTTTCTTTAACCTGTTCAACATTGAGTCTCTCGGTATTGTGTGAAGTATATTCCCATCCATAGGTTATCTGTTCCTCGCCTTGCACAAAATATTTGTCATAGTTTAGGTCGCGCGTATCCGCCGGGATGCGGTAGTAGCCCCCTAAATCCTCTGCATTTACCATTTCTTCGCGGGAAAGCAATGTTTCATAGAGCTTTTCACCGTGACGCGTGCCAATAACCTTGATCTCATTGTTGCTGTGGAAAATTTCTTTAATAGCCTGGGCAAGGTCGGCAACAGTGGAAGCAGGCGCCTTCTGTACAAAAATATCGCCTTGATAGGCATTTAGGAAAGCAAAAAGGACAAGGTTCACTGATTCATGGAGCGACATTAGAAAACGGGTCATATTGGGATCGGTCACGGTCAAGTGTTGGTTGGTTTTAACTTGCTGGACGAAAAGTGGGATTACCGATCCGCGCGAAGCCATGACATTTCCATAACGGGTGATGCAAATGGTAGTCTTTTCAGGGTCTACGGCACGTGATTTGGCAATTACAACTTTCTCCATCATGGCTTTGGAAATACCCATAGCGTTTATGGGATAAACCGCCTTGTCGGTTGAAAGGCAGATAATTTTTTTAACACCGAATGCTATCGCGGCATTTAATACATTTTCTGTGCCCAAAACATTTGTTTTAACAGCTTCCATCGGAAAAAACTCGCAGGACGGAACCTGCTTAAGTGCTGCAGCATGAAATGCGTAATCTACACCATGCATGGCGGCTGAAATACTGTTGTAATCCCGCACGTCACCAATAAAGAACTTAACCTTGTTATTTTTTAGTTCCTTACGCATGTCCTCCTGCTTTTTTTCATCACGCGAAAAAATGCGGATCTCACCAATATCAGTTTTTAGTAACCTTCTTAGCACAGCATTGCCAAATGAACCTGTACCACCTGTGATCAGCAAACATTTTCCTTCAAACATGTGAGTCAACTCCATCTAAGCATTTACGTGCCTGGTTATAATTTCATATGAGTGCGAAACAGTATAATAATTTTCCAGATACTGCCTTCCGTTTAGGCCCATCTGTTTACGAAGGTTAATGTCATTAGCTAAAACATCTACAAGATTTAAGAACTTAGTTAAGTCTCCACTTTCGGCCCACATTCCACAGCCAGCTTCGTGTAACATATCCTTAATGTCAGTATTAGTGTCAGTAGCGGCAAGCACAGGAATGGCTGCCTGCAGATAGTCGGTTACCCGGGATGGAAAATTTGGTATGGTAAAACGGGGATCAAGAAAAATCAGACCCACATCACAACATTTCAAGAGATCTTCATAATCAGCTTTGGGAAGCTGCTTCAATAGTTTTACATTGAGTTTTGCGTCGGTATTGATAAAGTTTTCTATTCGAGCGTACTCCGTACCGGAACCGATGATCAGAAAAAAAATGTTTTCACGTTCCTGAACATTTGCAAGCACTTGCAAGAGAAAACTTAGACCCTGCGGTTGCCCAAGATTGCCGCCATAGACAAAAACTACGGCTGAATCAGGTACGCCATACTTTTTTCGTATTCTCAAATGCCTGTTATTCAAGTCGCGAAGCGGCGCGGGCTTTATACTATTAGGGCAAACTTCTACTTTATTTTTCTCAATCTCTGGGTTGTTCTTAAGCAGATACTCTACGTTTGCTTTGGACATACAGCCTATGTAATCGGAAATCGCGTAAAGACTTTTTTCCTTTGTTCTAAAATATCTCCAGATTAAGCTACCTTTCTTCATCATACCGAGATCAATGGCGTTCTGAGGGAATATATCTTTTAACAGCAAATATGTCTTACAATTGCTTCGTTTTTTCACGAACTTAACTACACGTTCAAATGTAATCGGCGGTGTTGCATAAAGTAAGAGGTCAAAGTCTTCATGTTTCAAATGTTGTTTAATGGCTCTAATAAACTGGTTTTCAAGGAGAAGCGTAGCTATGCCTTTTTCAATAATATTGGTTTTGGTTACATTACCGGTCTTGACACGTAAAACATTAATGCCGTTCTCGTATTTAATTTCTGTAGGCAAGCAATACCGACGTTCACGCGAACAAACAACGTAAACGTTATTATTTCGTTCTTTGAACTCCTGCACTAAGTCGGTATATATGTTTCGCTCATCTTTGCCTTCAGGATAAGCAACAGTCAAAAAAAGTACTTTCACTTTTTACCACCAATCTTCAGAAAATTGTTCTGTTTACAGAAAAAAACAGCCTGTTTCAGGGATAGAGTACCCCGCGAACCTTCACAACACTAGCGTTATCCCCTTACGCTGTTAAGCTGCAGTTTAGCGCACGCCCAAGTGAAGGCTCTCTCTAATTCTTCGGCCTTGAGCAAGGCAACAGAGATTAGGTAGACCGCCCCGCCAAGGACGATGAGGCCTCCTGTCTGCAACAGCTGTTGGCTGAGAATGTCTGGGTCAAACAACGGCGCCGTGTAGCTGTAAGCTGTAGCCACTACCACCCCCATGACAACCGAGGAAACAACAGTTTTGGTGGCGGCGCGCAGGATCCGCCTGCCGTCAAGATGCCCCAAGAGGCGGCGCAGGTAGTAAGCCTTCAGGAAGCAGTTGACCATTGTAGCGATGGATGTGGCTAGAGCCAAGCCGCCGTGGGCTAGGTAGCGCACCAGGATAATGTTAAGGACAATGTTTACGCCGACAGCCCAAATTCCCAGCTTAACCGGGGTGGCAGTGTCCTGCAGGGCGAAGTATACCTGCACCAGTAAGGCTAAAGCAGCGTGGGCGAAGATACCTAAGGAATAATAGAGCAAGGCAGATGCAGTCATGCTGGTAGCTTGGTGATCAAAAGCGCCTCGCTCAAAGAGTAAACGCACAATAGGTTCAGATAAGACCATCAATCCTACAGAAAGAGGAAAAATAATAAACCAGAGCAGACGCAACCCTTCGGAAAAGGTGCGGCGCAAATCGTCAGTTCGCTGGCCCACCGCCTGCTCCGACAGAAACGGGTAGGCGGCGGTGGCGGCAGCTCCGGCGAAGATGCCCAGTGGCAGCTGCATTACCCGCACGGCAAAATTAAGGGCGGAGATGCTGCCTTCCGCCAAGCCGGAGGCCAAAACGCGATCAACTAGAAGGTTAACTTGGCCTGCAGCGGAACCGATAATAAAGGGAAGGATGAGCAGGCCAATTTTTTTTACCCCGGGGTGTCTTAAGCCTATTAAAGTCGGCCGATAGCCTTTTTTTAGGGCTAAAGGTATAACTAAAGCCAGAAAATGGGCGACTGCTCCGATCAACAACCCTACAGCCAGCCCGCTGATGCCAATCAGGCTGCCAAGAAACAAGGCGCCGCCAATCATACCAAAATTATATAACAAACCGGCAAAAGCGGGATAGATAAAATGTCTGTAAGCGTTTAGTAAAGCGGCTACCAACCCTACCAGTCCGATTAAGATGATTGCGGGAGCAAGTAAGCGCGAGAGCTGCACAGCAAGCGCCTTGGTCTCCGGCGCCAAACCTGGGCCGAGCGAAGGGACAATAACCGGCGCCGCGAAGACAAAAAGCACGGCGGCGGCAACTAAGGCGACGGCTGTCAGATTGATGACAGTGCTGGCAATAGTCCATGCTTCCTCTTCTCCCTTTTTCATGCGTGCTTCGGTAAAGACAGGAACTAAAGCTACAGCAACAGTGCCAGCGACCATTCCGGAGAGAACCATGGGGACGATAGAGGCCACTAAGAAGGCGTCGGTTTGGGCAGTAGCACCGAATCGGTAGGCAATGACCGTTTCCCGGACAAAACCGAGAATACGGCTTAACACCGTGCCTGCGACAATTAAAAATGCCGCCTCGCCCATTCCCTGCCGATTGATTTTCAACGACTTCCCTCCCTAGCCATTGTGCTTCGCCTCCAAATGTCCATTCAAACAAAACTACCTGAATTTGTTCACTATGCAATCCATTTGGATATTCCTTTTTCAGATATGGATAATATCGAGTTACAGGAAGTAATCAGTTTTCTTGCCAAGGAGCCTGCTCAGAACTCGCCGCCAAAAATTGCTTTCCTGAACTAAAGGAAATGGGTGTTCATATGATGTGAAATCTTCGGTTCCCGCCAACAAGGCTGCCGGATTATTGATGGTCAGCGCCAAAACGGCTTCCTGACCGGCCAGTTTTTCCAGTTGCGGCATAACAACAGGCCAAAGAGGCGGGCGCTTGCGAAGACAATGGGCATCACTTCCCAGAAAATGTGCCATACCCTGACGGACTAGGTCGGTAGCAAATTTTTGCACCCTCGTGCCGAATTCCCCTACTAGGCTGCCGGCATTAACCTGAACCAAAGCTCCCCGCTCGACTAGGGTGATTAATATTTCGGGCTTATCCCGTAGCCTGGCATTCCGCTCTGGATGGGCTAAGATTGGGGTAATACCGTCTAGCATCAGGGAAAAAATTACGTTTTCTGTACAGGAGGGAATCTCCTCCAAAGGAAGTTCCACTAAGAGATAGCGCCCGGCATTATTTAAGGTAAGGACAGCCTGGGCAGCCACTAACTGCGGAAGCTCTGGAACGAGGTAAGCTTCTGCCCCTGGGTAAACGGTCAATGGCAATCCCGCTGAACGGAGCTTGTCTGACAGCTCGGCAGCCAGTTCCAAGACGTGCCCGGTATCAGGGTAGCCACCCGGATGAAAGTGAGGTGTGGCTACTACCCCGGTTACGCCCTGGCTTACCAGCTGTCGACAAAGTTCAATGGCTGCCGCCCAGGTGGCAGGCCCATCATCCACACCTGGCAGGATATGGGCGTGAAGATCAATCATCAGTGCCGCTCTTTTCCGAGTAGTAATAATAGTAGTAATAGTCTTGCGCTTTACGGCGCACACCGTTTAATACACATCCTATCAGGCGGGCTCCTGAATTTTGGATTATGGCTTTAGCCTGCTTCAGCATGTCGATACGTGTTTGTCCTGCTTCGATAACCAACAATATCCCGTCTACCAAGGGGGCCAAAAGAGCGGCATCAGTAACGGCTATCAGGGGTGGGCCGTCAAAAATTACGACTTCGTGTTTGTTTTTTAGCTCCTCTATTGTAAGCTGCATGGTCTGAGAGCCTAGCAGCTCTGCTGGATTTGGAGGGATCGGACCGCTGGTAATCAACCCTAGTTGCGGAACCATGGTTTTCTTTATCTGGCTGGCGCAGTCTCCCCCATGAGCTAAGAGAGAGGTGACCCCTCCTGCGTTGCGCATTTCAAAGAGGCGATGTTGGACGGGCTTTCTTAGATCGCAGTCGACAAGGAGAGTTTTTTTCCCTCCTTGGGCCATTACTATCGCTAGGTTAGCTGCCGTATAGGACTTACCCTCTCCAGGTCCGGCGCTGGTAATTAAAAGGGTCTTAATGGGGCAATCCACTGCTGCATAATGGATGTTGGTTCTCAGCGTCCGGTAAGCCTCGCTTACTGGCGACTTGGGCTGGCGACAGGCTATGGGTTTTAAGATGCTTCGCGTCACTAACTCTCCCCCCTATTCCTTGGTAGCAGAAGTTTCTCCGCGTCCCGCTGCAAAAGTCTGGTAACCGATGGCTCCGGAAGCAGAGTCACCGAGCTTGGAAAGCAAATCTTTTTTGCCGGTACCGCTACGATCACGTAGATCATGCAAAGGGATGGTTCCCAGTACAGGAATGGCCAAGTGCCGTTCGACATCTTCCGGCGTCTTGATGGAGTTGTCCAAGAAGTCTAACAAGAAGGCAAGCAGAACTGAAAGCATCAACCCCAATACAAAGGCGATAGCAACGTTTAACATCTTTCTCGGCCTGATAGGATCAGTTGGAACAACAGCCCTGGCTACTACCATTAAACTGGCATCACCGATATTGATTGACCTAATCACTTGGGTACGAGTAATATTATCGGCTAAGACGCTATAGGTGGCATTAAGCCGGTCTACAGAAGCTTGCATTTGGTCTCTTGTAGCCCGTTTGCCGGCAATTTCCGCCTGCAGACCGGCAATTTCTTTTTCCAGGTCAGCAATAGTAGCTGTCGTAGCAACCGTTTGAGCCTGCAGCTCTGCGATTCTGACCTCTCTTGCGAACAATTCCTGAGTTATCCGGTCATAGGCCGGGTTAAGCTGCTCTGAAATCTGTACAGCGGTAGCGCCCTGCTCAGGAGCACTCCCATCTTGAGGCTGTTCTAGCTTAGTCGTAATTGTGATTAAAGGCGGAGTTTCGGCTAAACGCGCTGTCAGGCGACTTTTACCAGCCTGTTCTTGCTGCAGGGTAACCTCAGCTGCCGCAAGCTGAGAGCGGAAATTGCTCAGATCATTAAGCCTATTGGTCATTTGCTCCGCAAGGTATTCTACGCTGCGGGGCTGGGCGTCAAACTTGCGCAGATTTTCTGTTGCTGCAGCCAACTCTTTGTCGGTGCTTTCTAATTGACTTTTTAATAACTGCATCGATTTGCCTAGCTGCTCTTGATTATTCTCATTAATAAATACCATGAATTCTTCACTGATAGCATTGGCCAAACCGGCTGCCAATTGAGGGTCGGTGTTGAGGGTTTGAACTTCAATTAAGTTGGTATCCCTGACGGCTTTTGCGGTAACCATGCCTGACAATCCCGTAGGAGTATAGAGTGCCTGATCCAAATTCAACCGCTTAATTACCCGTTGGAAGACCTCCTGATTTTTCAATTGGTTGACGTATGTATTAATAGTCATTTGAGGAAGACGGGAAATCGTGCCGACCACATCGTCTAGAGTTTGGGTTTCCCTAGTAGTTGTCGGCCTTTGCTCGCCCCGGATTACCTGGATGATGGCGTTAGCCTCGTAGACGGGCGGCAAGACAAACCAACTTAAAATTATTGCAGTTGCAACAGTTATCACAGTAATCAACAAAATTAAGAACTTCCACTTACCTAGAACGCGCAGGTATTCTTTTAAATCAATGGTAATTTCTTCGTTCAAGAGTTTTTCCTCCTTGAGTCTCTCCGGATAAGAGTTTTAGTTTAAAATTGGCACCTGCATTATTTCTTCAAAAACAGTATCAGCCTCCTGGAAGTAAGCCCTAACCCTGGTTAAACGCTCTTCTGCCTCTGCATGGTTATTGCTACGAGCCGCCGTAAGTGCCAGCCAGAGAGAGGATTCAGCGGCCAGCTCTTGCTGTTTTTCTGCTGTTTTTAGCAGCAGCTCAGCCGTAGAATGATCTCCTAGAAAAAAGGCCGCCTGCCCAGCACTTAAGGAAATAAGTGGTGTAACCTCTAATTTTCTGTGCCGCTGGCTACTTTGGGAGACTGGAATCTCCCTGGCAACGGATTCAACCTGAGCCGGCAGTTGTACCACCCGCTCGAGGTAAGTCTTGGCCATGGGGTATTCCCGCCTGACCAGATAGTGCTTGGCAACTGTCATGGCCGTACGCCCGTAAAACTCATAGGCACTCACATCCAAGGGGTTGATGGTCAACAAGGCATGAGCTTCAGCCACAGCCTGGTCAGGATACCCAAGCAACAGGTAGACAAGCGAGGCAGTACTGCGGACTCGAGGATTAAATGGTTCCAGCAGAACCGCCGCATCAACATGTTCTTTGGCTTTCTGCAAGGCAACAGGGTCACTATCAGCGAGTCCCACAACTGCCGTCACCTGAGCAAGGTCAGCAAGGTAAGTGGCGGTAAAAGGATCCAACTGATGAGCCTTTATCATCAACTGCCGGGCTTCCAGGTGTTGATGAGCATTGATGGCTCTGGCTCCCTCCGCCCCCAGGACGCCAGCCTGATAGAACCGCCAGGCCGGCACCCACAGAGCGATAGTTAATATTAGGCCGAGGCTCAACTGCACCCAAGGATTGCCGGAAATAGCTTGTTTGTTTGGCTTGGCAGACAGTTCGTCAATTTTCGCAGACTTTTTAAGCCTATGCGAGTACTGCGCGGCAGGCAATTTATAACCTACGAGACTCCCGCGAGTGATTCCGGCGAGAGTCCACACTAAGATGGCCAGTGCCGGAAGCGATAAGTTGAAATCTATGGCACTGTGGCCTACCAAAGCTAGGGCGGCCACTCCGCTCCCCCAAGCTAAAGGATAGCTTGATCCGGCATGATTACGTGCTGCCCGCCAGAGAATATAGGCCAATACCAGCCAGAAACCCGTGAAAAGCAGAAATCCGATAGTTCCTGTCTCCACCCAGGTCTGCAAAAATGCGCTGTGAACTTCGGTGGTAAAATAAATACTTTCTTTATACCGATGATAGAGGGCGTTCCAAGCACCTCCGCCGGCACCTAACAGGGGATGGTTCCTGACAATCTCTAAGGCATCTCGAAAGAAGACAAACCTGCTCACTGCACTGGGGTCTTCCATACTAATGGTACCGGCTCTGTCCAGGAGGGCAGCTGGCAGAAACTGTGCGCCTACTCGCGGTAACGCTCGGTCAGCATAGAACAAGTAGATCCCGACCACCGCAACAATGTATGTAATGCCACCATAGGTGAGGAGCGCACGGAATGGCTGTTGAAGCTCTTGTCTAGCAAGTAGGCGGTCGCCTACGGATACGAGCAACTGAGCCGCCGTCATAACTCCACAGGCAACTAACAGGATTTCAACAGCACCGGTTCCGTTTCCTGCCAGCACTCTAGGCAGGAAAAAGCGTGCCGTCAGCATCGCCAGTCCCAAATTTAAAAAGAACAGGTAACAACCCCGCCATGAATGACCCCTCAGACCGACAAGCCAAACTGCTACCGCCAGGGGATAAACAATCCATCCTCCCCTAGACTGGCTAAGAAGCAATACGACTAGCATGAGCAGACTCCCTATAGCCAACAGGGTTTGGTGTAGAGGATTTCTGGCCCGGACCCACAGGGATAAACCAACTATCTGAGCAGCAACGATATATCCGGCCAAGGCATTCCTGTACTGCAATGTAGAATTGATGTGAGCGCCCGTCCAGGCCCCTGGAAAATTAAGATGACCGGTTGCCGATAAAAGGCCGACCAAGGCAACTCCAACAGCCCCGGCAAAGATTATGTGCAACAAGCGACTAATTGTGCGCTCATTTATGGCACTTCGGGAAACCATCAGGTAAACCAAAAAATAGTTCAGGTATTTTAATGCTTCGCCTACGGCTCCGCGTAAATTTACCGCCACACTTATTGAAGCAAAGTACGCCAAAAACAGTCCGAGTAGCAGCCAGTCAAGCGGGTGAGAAAAGATTAATGGGTCTCTCTTGGTTGCCCGATCCAAAAGAAAAACCAAGAAAACGGCAGCCGTTAACTGGTGAATAAATAAAAGTTCCGGGGCAAAAAATAAACCGCGCAAAAAAGGCGGTAAAAATAATAGCAAACTCAGACCAAATATTACTAAGGGATGCAAATTTATATTCAACAGAGGTCTACGGTCTAATCCAGGGACTGTCTTGACAGAATTTGCAGGCATGAAGTTCCTCCAGAGTTTCTATGTATGATTGTTCAATATGGTTATAGTTCTGCTTAACTAGGTAAATTTCCTCCTAATATGCAAAAAATTTCTAAAGAATCCTGTCAGTTTTCCTCACTATTTGGCGCACTAGATTGCCTATAACTGCATAAAGTACACCGTTGGCCGGCAAATTTCATCCGACCAACGGCGCAGAAGCTACAACACTATATAACTTACCCTTATAATTCTCCCAGACCAACCAACATTCGCCTCAGCATTACTGTTGCTTCCGCACGCGTACCGTTGGCAGCAGGTACAAGGGTGGCAGGAGTACGACCTTTAACAATGCCGGCCTTTATTGCTTCCGCAGTAACTCGTCTAGCCCATGGAGCGATGCTATCGGCATCACCAAACTGAGCTAACAGAGTGCTTGCCTCAGCATCGGTCAGGATAACAGGCTTACCTGCAATGCGCATAGCCCGGGCAACCATAGCCGCTATTTCCTGTCGGGTAATTCTTTGTCCCGGCCGGAAGGTGTTATCCTCAAAGCCAATCACTAAACCAACCCGTCTGGCAGTCTCAACATCCGCAGTGTACCATTTGTCAGCGGCCACATCGTTGAAAGTAGCCCGAGCCGGTCTTGCAGACTGAATACCCATCGAGCGCAACAATAGCACTGCAAATTCGGCCCTTGTAGTGACCCGGTCTGGTGCAAAGCGACTTTGATCCACCCCTCTGGCGACATGACGGGAGGCCATAATTTCAATGTCCCGCTGACCCCAGTGGGTTCCGATGTCGGCAAAGGTTCGGGGGTAAGCCATGACCGTGAACTTACTAAAGGCATTCAAGCCTGCAGATACCGTTCCGGTAGCTTGGTCTACCTTACCACCGCGAAATTTCCAGGCATTCACAGCATCATTCAGCCGATACATGCCTAAACTCCAAATAGGAGCTGTTCCTAGCCGGACGGCGTCAAAGGGAATAGCAACCCAGACACGTTGCGCAAAGTTCCTGATAGCAGAACTAACGCCTGCCGGATTAACTACCGACAAAGCAAACTCCAGCACTTGACCCGCAGGTACTGCCCCGACTGGTTTTGTAGCCAACAAGGTATTGGCCTGGTCTGCCGGAACGAGCTGCACAGCAAGTTCAAGCCGTGCACCAGCAACCATCTGGTTAGCAATCTCCGCAGATGCCAGCAAGCCGCTGGGGAATAGGAAATTGGCAAACTGGGTTTCGATGTTGACGCCTCTTTGCCCAGATGTAAGAAGATCTACGACGGCAGCTGGCAATTGCACCGAAAGCTGAGTCACTCCAGCCGTAACCGGAATACGAAGATAAGCAGCAGTGGCCTGGGGATCAGCCTGCAGCTGACGCTGAACAGCACTGCTGTCCGCAACTGCGGTAGCATTGCCGCCCACAACTATAGGCGTGACCACAATCGGCTGGCCGGGGATAACCGTCGGCGGCGGAGTAACTCCGACGCCTGGCACTCCTTCTGGCGGCGGTCCCTCAAAAGCAATGGAGACGCTCCTCAGCAAGATGTCGTTAAGCCAGATAGCCAATTGAAAAGGCGTCCGGTTAACAAACAGATTGCTGTAGACAATATTGTATACCAATTCATAGACGTTCGTAGCAACATTATATGTAGCTGCTGCCACGTCCGTAAAATAAGCTGTTTGGTAGACAGTTTCGCCTATGATCTGATACCATATTGGTTTAAACGCTGTTGGAGTGGCAGCCTGCAATTTAATTTCAAGTTGCTCGGCATTGTGGGGCAAAGTGACTTGTTTTTCTTGACTGCCGTTAACTTCTATTTTTATTTCGGAAGCATCAGCTTGAGCGGCTCCTGGTCCAGAAAACACCAAGGAGAAAAGGAGGGCCGCAAAAACAACCAGGCAGATATTTCCTGCGAATTGCCTGTTTCGGCGTATTGTCCTCATTTTTTCACCTCCTTTCCACAGTGGATTCAGAGTATAGTTAAAAACTATACGTGGAAATCATACCATAAATTCATTTATTTGCCAATCTGAAAGTTGACAACATTTTTGACAGCAATTTTGACAGCAACGACGATGAAACTAGATGAAAAATTCGTCCATAATTTTCCATTTTTAATGCAAAAAAAGCCCGTAAAAATGGGCTTTTTTTATGTAAGACGAAACCAGATGAAACTACATGAAACGAAAAAAGGATGACTGGGGGTCAAGAGGTCGCAGGTTCAAATCCTGTCGCTCCGACCAATAAAATCAAGGGTTCCGGGGTTTTGGAACCGCCGAAATTAGGTCAAAAAACTGTTTTTGACAACAGTTTTGACAGCAA
>Ga0208734_100064_pt1 | contig 44523 bp, 42 predicted proteins | sample Subbio2Aug_QV11A_FD_184824 | JGI IMG/M metagenome (GOLD analysis project Ga0208734, IMG submission 184824) | Serpentinite rock and fluid subsurface biosphere microbial communities from McLaughlin Reserve, California, USA - CR12Aug_QV11A (SPAdes) | ecosystem: Environmental > Terrestrial > Deep... | reverse complement strand
TCGACCAAACAAGTTCTGTCACCAGGGCTTGTTTTTTACTATCTTCAGGCAACTGTCGGTGAACAACACTATTTACAACCGACATTTTCGGTGCAAAAACTACCGTCAAACAGCGTGATTAACAACAGCTTACCTTTAATTGAGTAGCCTCCTAATTTAATTTGGCAAATGTTTATGGAACTTACGGTATTAGAAAATCGCGTGAGAGTTGTGCAGGTTGTGACGCTGTGATAAAATGTAGTCGGTTGCAAAATATTTGCGTTGTTAAGGAGTGCTGTTGTTGATTGCTTTGCTGATTATATTAATTGATCAGCTCACAAAGTTGCTGGTTGTGAACACTATGAGCCAAAACGAGTCTATTCCAGTCATCAATAATATTTTCCATATTACCTACGTTCATAATTTCGGAGCTGCTTTTGGTTTGCTGGCGCACCGTACCGGTTTTTTTATTCTGGTTACAGTCGTGGTGTTGCTCTTTATCCTTACTTTTCTTCGCTATTTGCCAAAAGAGCAGAAGTTGTTGCGTGCGGCACTTGTATTGCAGTTAGGCGGGGCAAGCGGCAACCTGATTGACCGTGTGAGAGTAGGATATGTGATTGATTTTTTTGATTTTCGCGTTTGGCCTGTATTTAATGTGGCAGATATTGCTATTGTCTTTGGTATCGGACTGCTGATTTTAGATTTAGCCCGCAACGCGCGGGAGAAAGGAGCCTAAATGTACCCTGTTTTATTTCGTATCGGCGGTGTTAGTATTTATTCCTATGCTGTGCTTTTGACATTGGCATTTATTATCGGAACGCTGGGGGTTTCTCGGGGAGGAAAAAGGGCAGGCCTGCCGGAGGAAAAATTGCTAGATATGGCTATGTGGATTTTGATAGCCTCATTAGTCGGGGCTCGCCTATTGTTTATTCTGATAGAGTTGCCGATGTATTTAGCCGATCCGCTCTCAGTTTTTCATATACGGAGCGGCGGACTTTCATTTCATGGTGGCTTGATAGGTGGAATTGCCGCCGGGTTATGGTATACGCATCGCCATAAATTGCCCCAGGGAAAAGTCGCCGATTTGGTGGCGCCGTATTTAGCCTTAGGCTATGGTATCGTTCGAATCGGCTGTCTTTTAAACGGTTGTTGCTTTGGAATCCCCGCTAATCTTCCTTGGGCGTTGCCCGGGGCTGCCGCCGACTCAACGCTGCGTCATCCCACACAGCTTTATGCATTTTTTGCAGGTATAATTATTTTTGGTCTGCTTTTATGGCGAAAAAATAAAATCCGTTTTAACGGCCAGTTATTTTTGGAATTTATTTTACTCTACAGTATTTACCGCTTCTTCATTGAATACTATCGTGAGGTAAGCGCCTATACCGGCATTCTTACGCTGGGTCAGTCGATTTCTCTGATTGGTGCGGTAGGTGCTTATGTTGCTATCCGTGTCTGGCCGCTGGGACGGAGAAATGCCGCATGAAGACAAGCAGTTTTTCTGTGACTGAATTGTTGTCCGGAGAACGCCTGGATGCTGTGGCAGCAAAGCTGGCAGATAATCTCTCCAGATCACGTGTGCAGAAACTGATTGAGCAAAGTCTTGTCTTGGTGGACGGTGTTCCCCAAAAAGCTAATTATCGCCTGCGGACGGGTCAGTTGGTGGAGATTTCTCTCCCTGATGTAACGCCCGCTGTTGTCGCGGCAGAAGAAATTGCCCTGAATATTTTATATGAAGATGAAGATTTGCTTGTAATTGATAAGCCTAAAGGTTTGGTTGTACATCCGGCGGCAGGTCATTTAAGCGGCACACTGGTTAATGCTTTGCTTTATCATTGCGACGACCTGTCAGGCATCAGCGGTGAAGCTCGTCCCGGCATTGTTCATCGCCTGGATAAAGACACCTCAGGAGTATTGCTTGTCGCCAAAAAAGACCGTGCTCACCGCAATTTATCCGGACAGTTTAAGGAACATAGTATCACACGCGAATATGTGGCAATAGTCCACGGAAATATATCTTTGGCTTTCGGCAGTATAGATGCTCCTATAGCCCGACATCCTCGAGAGCGGAAAAAAATGTCGGTTGCTCCGGCAGGCAAAGGAAGGCGTGCGGTTACCCATTTTAGCGTTTTAGAGCAGTTTGCCGGTTATACTTATCTGGCTTGCAGGCTGGAAACAGGGCGTACTCACCAAATTCGTGTCCATTTGGCGTCTATTGGCCACCCAGTTGTGGGGGATCCGCTCTACGGCTTCAAAAAGAAGCAAGTTAAACTTTCTGGGCAGGCTTTGCACGCTCGCTTGCTCGGTTTTATTCATCCTACGAGCGGAATACTTATGGAGTTTTGCAGCGACCCGCCTGAGGAGTTTGTGGAATTGCTGGAGGATTTAAGGGAAAAACGTGAAAAAGAAGGTGATCTGTTATGAGAATTAAAAAACAGATTATGGACGGGGAAGCTATGCGCAGGGCATTAACGCGTGTTGCTCATGAGATTGTGGAGCGTAATAAGGGAACCAAGGGATTGGTGTTGATTGGGATTTGCACTAGGGGCGTGCCTTTGGCGGAGAGAATTGCCCGTAAAATCAGTATTATCGAGGGCAACATGCCTCCGGTCGGCTTTGTTGATATTACCATGTATCGTGATGACCTCTCATTGCCTCCAAAGCAGCCTTCTGCGCCGGATACTAAGATAAACGTGCCGGTTAATGCCAGCAAGGTTATTCTTGTAGATGACGTTCTTTTTACCGGACGCACTATCCGCGCGGCGATGGAAGCTATTATCGACCTTGGACGGCCGGATAGTATTCAATTGGCTGTTTTGGTGGATCGCGGGCATAGAGAACTCCCTATACGCGCCGATTATGTAGGCAAAAACGTTCCCACCAGCCATCGGGAAAATATTGAGGTCATGCTGGAAGAGGTGGACGGAGAAATTGATCAGGTAGTGATTACCGAGATGGAACATTAGCAGAAAAGCGGCGGGAAAAAATCAGCAGCAGCCTGATACTTAAAATAATTATGCGGAAAATGAAACTGGGAAGGAGAGATTAAAATGGCGCAGCACAAGCGCCGGCTCCCGGTTGTTTCGGCTGAGACAGTCTTGCAAAGCCTGCCGGAAGGCACTATCGTTACCGATGCCACTGCTGCAATCCGATTTATAAACAAACGGGCGGCAGAGATTTTTGACTTAAATCCGGTTGAGAGCATAGGACAGTTGTTTGCGGCGGCTGTCGGCAACTATAGTCTAAACAAAGCTATCCATAAAATAATTGCCGCAGGCGGCAAGTGTCTTCCTGAAGCAGAAACTAAAACACTCAATATCACTGTTGGCGGTAATGAGAGATACTTTAAAGCGGTAGTTTCACCGCTGATTGAAGAGGAAACGTTAGTAGGAACAGTGCTTTTGTTTACAGATGTGACACATTATGAAAGGGCAGACAGAATAAAGAATCAGTTTGTTGCTACTGTATCGCATGAGTTCCGCAATCCTCTTACATCAATTGTCTTGGCCATAGAGCTTTTACTGGCCGGCCGACAACCGGATTTGTGCGGAGAAAATTTAGCGCTGGCTCAAGCAATCTCAGATGATGCAGAGCGCCTTACACGCCTAGTCAGCAATTTGCTTAATTTCTCCAGGATGGAAGCCGGAGAAATTAAAATGGAGTTAGAAAGAGTAATGGTTGCGGAAATGGTGGAAACTGCGATGATTCCTCTCGCGCTGCAGCTTAAGGCAAAAAATATTAAGCTGAGAATCTTAATCCCTGATGATTTGCCTGCTGTTTATGTGGATGCTACCAAAGCAACCTGGATATTGACAAATCTTGTCGGCAACGCAATCCGTTATACGCCCGAAGATGGAGAAATAACAATCTCTGCCTGCCTCAAAGAAAAGAAAATCTTTGTTTCTGTTTGTGATTCCGGTCCGGGTATTCATCCGCGTTATCATGAAAAGATCTTTGAAAAATACACACAAGTAAAGGGAAATGGCAGCTCCGGAGGCGCAGGTTTGGGATTGGCGATTGCTAAAGAAATCGTGGAAGCACACGGCGGGAAGATTTGGGTAAAAAGTGATCTTGGCAAAGGCGCGTGTTTTAGGTTTACGCTGCCGATAAAAGAGAAGGAGGAATTGTTGCTTGAAGAAGATTCTGTTAGTTGAAGACGAAAAAAACATTGTCTTAGGTGTGTCTATATGTTTGCGCAGTGCTGGATTGGAGGTGTCTGTGGCGGAAGACGGGGCGGATGCGTTAAAAAAACTTGAGACTGACAAGCCTGACTTAGTATTGCTTGATTTAGTCATGCCTAAACTAAATGGACTTGAAGCGTTGCAAGCAATGAAGGCAAATGAGGCAACACGAGATATTCCGGTGATCGTGTTAAGCGCGAGAGCACAAGAAGAAGATATTCAGAGAGCAACAGAGCTTGGTGCAGCCGATTATATGGCTAAACCTTTTCGTCCAGAGGAACTGCTGACAGTTATCAGGCGGGTACTCAAAGAGAGCATCTAGACGGTTTCTTAAAAAAGCATAAAGCTTCCATTCCGGGAAAAGCTAGTAGGACAGTCTAGGTTTGGGAGTGCAGATCTTTGGAATGGACATTGTTCTACAGAACAGCAATTTTGTACTTGGCTGTTTTGCTTTCCATCCGCATTATGGGGAAGAGGGAAGTTGGGCAGCTTTCTGCTTTTGACTTAGTGGTGGCGATAATGATTGCCGAGCTGGGAGCGCTTGCTATAGAGCAGGTTGAGATGCCGATGTATCTCGGTCTTGTGCCAATAGCTGCTTTGGTGATTTTAGAAATTTCTCTTTCTTTTTTGAGCATGAAAAATCACACTATCCGGAGAATCGTTAACGGGTCGCCCAGTATTGTTATTGCTAACGGGAAAATTATTGAAAAGGAACTGCGCAAACTGCGCTATAATATCTCTGACCTGTTAGGTCAATTACGGGAAAAAGATGTTGCCAATATTGCCGATGTTCAATACGCCGTTTTGGAAACGTCAGGAGAGCTTAGCGTGTTGCTTAAGGCAGCTAAACGTCCTGTGACGCCTAAAGACCTTGACTTGCCTATTAAATACGAGGGCATGCCAACGCCCTTGATTTTTGACGGACACATTCACTTTAAAAACTTACAACGTCTGCAGCTTGATGAACAATGGCTGCTTGTTGAGCTGCGCAAGCAAGGTCTGAGCGGAATAAAAGATGTGCTCTTTGCAAGTCTTGATACTGACGGCGTCCTGTTTGTCAGTGAAAAAGAGCGTGCAACAAAAAAACCTGCCGCCAAATAGACCGCCGGCAGGTTTAGTTTTTCTGGAGGGTTGCGTATGGTGCTGCAAAAACCACTGTTGTTTGCCAGGGAGTTGATCAGCAGAAATCTTAAAGCGGGCGGCTATGCTGTCGATGCCACCTGCGGCAATGGGCATGATACTCTATTTCTGGCTGAGCTGGTCGGACGGGACGGTTCGGTGCTGGCGTTTGATATTCAGCCGCAAGCTATAAACGCGACACGACAAAGGCTGGCGGCAAACGGGTTGCTGGAAAGAGTCAAAATTATCGAAGCCAGTCACACTAAAATTGCTGATTACAGTCAGATGGCTTTTGATGCAGTCATGTTTAATCTCGGCTATCTGCCTCATGGAGACCATAGCATTGTAACTAAGCCGGAATCTACAGTTGCCGCGCTTCATTTTGCTGCAGAGCAACTAAACAAAGGTGGTATCATCACAGTTTTAGTTTATACAGGTCATGAAGGAGGAAAAGAGGAAGGGGAGAAAGTGCGGGAATTCTCATCGGCGCTGCCGCAGCAACTTTTTACCGTATTGGAATATCGTTTGCTCAATCAGCTAAATAATCCGCCATTTTTGCTGGCAATTACTCGACTCTAAAGTGGCTTACCGATAGGACAAGCCGCTAAGCATAAGCCGCAGACCCGTTTGCCGAAGCTGTCACGCACCTTATTTTGATATTGATCACAAAGCTCAGGGTTAAGCCGCTCTGTTAAAGGTGTGTCCGGCGTGAAATTGACTCCTTTTATGGCTTGGGCTGGACATGCTTTCATGCACAAATTGCAATTACCGCAATCAAGATCGAGGGGTTTATCCGGCGGCAACGGTGCGTTGGTCAACACTGTTCCCAGTCGCACCCGGGATCCGTATTTCTGAGTAACAAGGCAACCGCTTTTGCCGATCCAGCCCAATCCTGCCAAATATGCCGCTATTCGATGAGGGAAAATACTGTTTAAGCGCTTTGTTCCCGTTCGTTGCGAAGAAGGTATCGGGAAAGTCTCATATCCTTCAAGCTCCAATCTGGCCGACAAGCGGATGGACAAGTCGTCAATTAACGTATTAACGGCACGGTAGTAGTGCAGATAAGTGTTGGACGGTCCTTCCCGCAGCTCTTCAATAACTGAGCGGGGGAAGGGAATTATAAAAGAGACGGCGCGCCCAAAGCGTGCCAAACGTTGGTCTGCATGCAAGCGTATTGCGTTTTCGGCCGCTGTCAGATCCGCGATTCCGGCGGCAGCGGCGCCCGAATTAAACAATGTTGCTAAAAGCATTTCTTTAAAATTTTGCATCTCTTTATTCATAACAGCTCCACCTCACCTGCTAGAATAACATTTTCGACAATAAAATGCAAAATTTAGGGAAAAATAAAAGAGGAAATCTAAAATTAATCTTGAATAGGTCTCTAGCGTTGTCCTGTATTGTTTAGGCGGTGGTACTCTTTGAAAAATCTAGATATTTACGCTGAAAACTTAGCGCCTCTGAGACAGTTGGAAGAGGGGTTATCAATATTATTGGAGTCTGCCGGATATCCAATGGAGAAAATTAACAACCATTTATTGTGCTCGTCAGGCAAGCGAATCAGACCGGCACTTTTTTATCTGGCTTTGGGTTTTTGGGGAGAAGAGCCTGCTTCTCACCTGCCGGTGGCTTTAGCTATCGAATTGATCCATACCGCAACCCTTGTTCATGATGATGTGATAGACTGTTCGGTAAAGCGACGCGGTAAGCAGACAATCAATGCTGTCTGGGGACAACAAACGGCAGTTCTTACCGGAGACTATCTGTTTGCTGAAGCATTTAGCTTGTTGGCTGCTTATGGTAATATTGATGTTTTGCGCAGGATGGCTGCTTTGGTAAAGGAAATTAGCGTGGGTGAAATCCAGCAACAGCAGGAATGTTACCGCGCTGATATCAGCTATGACGACTACTATGGGCGAATTTCAAAAAAAACGGCCAGCTTTTTCAGTGCTTGCACCAGCTGTGCCGGTTTGGTATCAGGGGCGGATAACGAGAGTTTGGCCGCGCTTTCTGAATACGGTTTTCATTTAGGCATGGCTTACCAGATTATTGATGATTTGCTTGACTTTCTCGGCAGTGAAGAAATAACCGGCAAACCGGTGGGCGAAGATTTACGTCAAGGGATAGTTACTTTGCCGGTCTTACATCTACTGACAGTTTCGCCCCAGAGGAGTGAATTTGCCGCGAAAATTTCACGTCGTCAGATTGATGACCAATTTATTTCTACAATAACTCATGAACTTAAAGAAAATAAGTGCTTAGAATTTGTGCAGACTGTTGCTGCCGGCTTTGTTCAGCAAGCTAACAAAGGTGCCGGCAAGCTTCCCTCTCACCCCAATCGGGAAACACTTAGACAACTAGGCAACTTTATTGTTGAGAGGCGATTCTAAAAAAATCTAATGTGCTATATTTTGCAGAGTGTGTTAAAATATTAACAAGTTTGTCGGCAGTAAACAAATTGATTTCTGTCTAGTCAAAAATTTTTAGATTTGAGGAGGAAAGTAGCATGTCGCGAGAAAAGAAGCCTCAAAATCCGCCAATCAAGGACAAAAAAGCCTCAAAAACCTCAAAATCTCTTATTAAAAGGCTGCCTGTTTACTTACGCATTCTGGACAACTTAATTCGCAGAGATGTGGATATTATTTCCTCACGAGTTCTTAGTGACGAAACAGGTTTTACAGCCGAGCAGATCAGAAAGGATCTGGCTACTTTTGGAGCATTCGGCACACGCGGTACCGGTTACAACACTAGTTATTTGCGTGAGAAACTGCTAAAGATTACCGGTTTGGACAAGCAAATAAGAATTATTGTTGTCGGGTCCGGTCATCTTGGCAAGGCGCTTACACGCTATAACATCTTGAAAAACCCTTATGTGGAAATTGCCGGTATTTTCGATGCTAACCCTGATGAATTCGATACTGATATTCTGGGCATAAAAGTACGACCCATGGAAGATTTGCCTCTACTGATTAAGGAGCAGAGCATTAAAGTGGCTATGATTACTGTACCGTCTGAGGTAGCTCAGGCAGTGGTTGATTTGTTGGTAGAAAACGGCATTACCGCCATTTTAAACTTTGCTCCCACTAAGCTGCGCGCTCCGGAAGGCGTACATATTCATAATGCTGATTTGACTATTGAGCTGCAGAGTCTGATCTATTACTCGCTGGAAAGGGAAAAGGAGTAGGTTGTAAGTTAATTTTAGGTTGTTGACTTTTTAAAGCCTGTTGTGTATACTAAAAAAGCGTCAAGACTCTGGAGCTGTGGTGTAGAGGCCTAACATGCCTGCCTGTCACGCAGGAGACCGCGGGTTCGAATCCCGTCAGCTCCGCCATAATATCTAGCGCCGAGATAGCTCAGTAGGTAGAGCAGCGGACTGAAAATCCGCGTGTCCCCAGTTCAATTCTGGGTCTCGGCACCATGCGGAAGTAGCTCAGTGGTAGAGCATCGCCTTGCCAAGGCGAGGGTCGCGGGTTCGAATCCCGTCTTCCGCTCCATTATCAATTAGCGAAAGAATGTGCTTCGTTCTTTATGTAAGCCGAAGGCATTGTTATCGATAAAGCAGGCAGGGCGACATAGCCAAGTGGTAAGGCAGAGGACTGCAAATCCTTTATCCCCCGGTTCAAATCCGGGTGTCGCCTCCATTTATTTTTTTAAAACGCCGGAGTGGCGGAACAGGCAGACGCAAGGGACTTAAAATCCCTCGGGCTTTTAGCCCGTACCGGTTCGACCCCGGTCTTCGGCACCAATGTTTATAAGGGTTTTTTCATAAACGAATGACCACCATAGGTGGTCATTTTTGTGCTTGGGCAGGAAACTATATCAAAACACGGAGCGTCTTTTTAGGCATTGCATCTTACCCATCTGCTTTGCTCGCACGTTTTCGCAGCTGCGAACCGCAATTCTTGCTAACATGCCAAAACCTCCGGGCAGATTGCAAGTGAACCGTTGGCATGTTTTAAAGCTGCGAATCGCGGTTCGCTGATCGCTGCTTTCACTTAACGATCGCTTCAGCATTCTGTGAAAGTCAGCAATTCACTGAATTCCCCTCCTGTGGAGGGGTGGCGCAAAGCGCCGGGGTGGTTACCTCCGGTGGAGGGGAAGTTTCCTACTATGGAGTTTCTGCCCCTAGACGAACAGGTGATTTGTCCCACTCGTCCACGCGACCACCCCGCCCTTGCGGGCACCCCTCCAGGGGAGGGGAATTTTGTAGCGGGAAATTATATTGTTTCCGGCGTAATGGGGGTGCCGCAGGACGACTCCTTTTCGGGCGGGTTTCAGTGAGAATAGGTGTATGTTAGAGACTTGGAACCTCAATCTGCCCTCACCCTGACCCTCTCCCAGTGGGAGAGGGTTTTTATGAGCGTATAGAATTTAGAACCCGGTTCAGAATAATGTGAATGGAGGGATGAGAGAGATGAACGACAGGTTTGCAAACGGCTTCATTGCCGGGACGGTAGCAGGTGTGACTATGTGTATCATAAATTACATTTCCAAACAAATTGGGATTGTTGATTTATTATATTTAGATTGGGCGGCAGTATTGCTATACGGTCATCAACATGAAACTGTTCCTCAGGCTCTGGTCGGACAAGCAGGCAAGCTGTTTTTCGCCGGTCTTTTAGGGAGTTTGTTTGCTTTCTGGCTGATTCTCGTAACCGACAAATATCTTTTCTTTAAGGGGATCGTTTTTGGCATCGCGGTGTGGTTTGGAGTTCATGCTGCGGCAACAATATTTAAACTCTCACCCATGATTCCCATCAATTCGGACACAGTTTTTGTTTATAAAGTTGAAGCCGTTATCTTTGGAGTCGTTCTGGCTGAATCAATGCGCAGGTTATCCCTGAGGCAGGAAAATGTCGAAGGCAACTAGCCGTTTTTTGCGTGCGTCTCATTCAATGTTTTTTCGGCTGAGAAGTCGTTTGCCTGAGATGATCGGATAGGCGCGGTTAATGTGAGTTGCTTTTTTTTCGGAAAAAGAGCCGGATCGCCCAGAGTGGTTGCTGTTATTGCGGCAGTAGCGCCGAAGACTGCGTGGCCTACCATTTCGCAAAGGACTGTTTTTGGGGACAGAGGTCCAACCAGTGTGCCTCCCAAAGTAGAAAGAACGCCGTAAAAGCTGACCCATGTAGCCTCGCCGAATGCTAAGCCTTTTAAAAGCGCTTTATCTTTGCCGGTGGAGGTTAGCATGTACACCGTGCCTACACCAAGCATAGCAGCCACCACATTATCGGCAGCAATTCCCACGATTTTGCCAGAGGGGCTGTACGCCTGGTGCGAAGGAAGGAGCATCCCCGCCGATTTTTCCTGGCCAGTTATTTCTGCCCAGTTCTTTTTCTTTGCGAGTGACATCAAGGACATTTTAACCACGTTACCCGCTAATCCGCAGACAATACCCAAAGTGAATCTGTCTCTTATTTTCATAGAAAAATCCCCTTAGTTTTGACGTTAAATCACTATTTTTAGTGTGCCCGGGAGTAGTGATTAAAAACATAGTTTTAATTTATTTTTTACAGCGACTCAAAGCTCAAAGTCCCCGTAAATATTCATTTTTGAGCAGCCTTGAGTCACCTAATGCCTGCTCAATCTCCGCGAGTAACCGTCCTTTGTCAACAGGCAGTAAGCCGCCGCTCGCAAAATAGTTGGAGGCATGATTAGAACGAAAGAGACAATGTTTAACTTCCAGGTTGGTTAGCATCATTTTCAGCTCGAGCAGCACCTCACGTGGCGAGAGCAGTAAAAATTCACCGCCGGCAATTTTGGCTGCGAGCGGCGTGCTCTTTTCTACCATTAGCGTCAGTGCTGCTAGGTACTCCGGGTCGATTCGGGAAACGACCTCGGCTGTGTGCAGAGCGTGTTTGCCTGAGAGCTCTTTGCCGCCAAGCCCGAGAATTACAGTTAAAGAAAGCTCTATCCCGGCTGACCGCATTTTGCTTGCTGCTTCAATCATTTCCTGGGGAGTAACCCCTTTCTTGACTGTTTGAAGCACTTCGGCATCTCCGCTTTCCAGGCCAAAATAAGCCAGTTTTATGCCGGCTTGACGAATGGCAACCAGTTCCTGTTCTGTTTTGGCTAAAATATTTTTCGGGCCGGCATAGATGGAGATGCGCTCCGCTTCCGGAAATGAATCAGTCAGCTTATTTAGGATGGCAAGCAATGCTTCCGTTTCCATAGAGAGCGCATCACCATCAGCCAGAAAAATCCGCCGCACATTGCCGAAATTGGCTCTTGCCCAATAGATATCCTCATAAACTTCCTTTAGGCTGCGAACGCGAAATTGTTTTTTGCTATACATAGAGCAAAAGGTACAGGCATTGTGTGAACAACCAATAGTAGCTTGCAGAATCAGGCTTTGTGCCTCGCTTGGCGGCCTGTATAGGGGAGTTTCGTAATTCATTCTCAATCACTCCTTACAGTTTATCGGAAGGGGAAGCTTGTAGCTTAGTGACGCCTATGGTATAGTTTTAGAAAAGCTTTCGTGTCAGTAATAAAGTTAGGGGAGGCGGCTGTTGTGGGGATAGAGCTTGCATTGTTATTTCTGATTTTTGTGCTTATCTTTCTGATTATAGAAATAGCCACAGTTATGTTTAAGTTGACTGGCTTGGATCGTGATACGACTCAATTTCAAGCCGTTTCCATCATTTCAGCAAATGGTTATACCACAGTAGAATCAGAATTAATTGCCAGGCATCCGGTCAGGCGGAAAATCGCTATGGGTCTGATGATCAGCGGGCCTATAGCGCTCGCTTTCGTTATTTCAATCATTGTCAGTATCCTAAATGCCGGACTGGGAGGAATTAAAGATATTCTCTTGTTTGGCGTCATTCTCCTTTTGCTTTTCTTCTTTTTGCGTAATCCCAGATTTATTACCTTCTTCGAAGGGTATTTGGAAAAAAATTTAGAGAAAAGCTCAGACTTTTGTCAGTTAAGTGAAGAGGCTTTATTTAACTATGATGAATATACTGTTTCCGAAGTTGTGCTGACTAGTCAGCATGCGCCGCTGGCAAACCGCACATTAAAAGAAACTCGACTGCACGACTGTGGCGTAATTGTTTTATCTATTACACGCAATGGCAATGTCACTCATACGCCGCGTGGCGATGATATTCTGTTGCCGGGAGATACTTTACTCCTCTATGGTCGCGCAACGCAGATAAAAATGTATACCGAACCAGCAGTCGGTTGAAGCCAAGACAAAAACTGCTTGACAATCTTTTGTGAATTTATGCACAGTCGGTTCGCAAATCAGAAAAATGCACTTGAAATTTGTCTCTTTTTGCTTTATTATTTTAATTAGTGGAAATTTTCAAGAGAGTAGTTACGGAGGGCATTTAGCAGGTAGTGATATCGGTTACATGCAGTCCGGTGTATGTGTTCGCTACATATATGCCGGACTTTTTACTAGCTATCTTTCTCCCTATTTTTCGGAAATGCCGGCACCGGTTTATTTTTCAAAAAGTGTGCTTAATGAAGACCGGAATGCTTATTTTTCTTGCCGGCAAAACAGAGGAAGAGGTGTCGTGTCTGTGCCAAAAAAGATAAACAAAGTTTTAGTCGCTAATCGGGGTGTGCCGGCGGTACGAGTTATGCATACCTGTATTGACCGTAAGATCCAGACTACCGCTGTTTACAGCACTCCCGATCGCTTGGCTCATCATGTGGCTGTGGCTGATTCTGCGGTGCATATCGGTGATGCACCGCCCGGTGAGTCTTATTTGAATATGGATAAAATTATTGAAGCTGCATTGAAAAGCAGAGCTGATGCTGTTCACCCCGGTTGGGGTTTTTTGGCTGAAAATGATGAGTTTGCTAAGCGTGTGCTTGATGCCGGGCTGACTTGGATTGGACCTGAGCCTGGTGTAATCAGGGATATGGGTGATAAAATCAAAGCGAAGGAAATCGTGGAAAAAGTTAATGTGCCGACTATTCCTGGGATTAGCATGGTTAATACCGAAGAAGATATTATCCGTTGGCTTAAGGAAAAAGATGTTGCCTATCCGATAATTATCAAGGCGGCAGCCGGAGGCGGCGGAAAAGGGATGGTCAAAGTCGAGTCTGAAGCTGAGCTGACCAGGGCGCTGGCTCAAGTGCGTTCAGAGGCTCAAAAATCGTTTGGCAATAATAAAGTGCTGGTGGAAAAATATATTGAACGTGGGCGCCATATTGAAGTGCAGATTGTAGCTGACAAGTTTGGCAATGTGGTTCATCTTTATGAGCGAGAATGTACTCTGCAGCGGCGCAATCAGAAAATTATTGAGGAGGCGCCGTCGCCTTCACTCAGCGAAGATTTAAGGCAAGAAATCTGCGGTAAGGCAGTGGCGCTGATGAAGCAAATCGGCTACTCAACTGCGGGAACGGTAGAGTTTCTCTTTGATTCTGCGACGCAAAAGTATTATTTTTTGGAAGTAAATACTCGTTTGCAGGTTGAACATGGGATTACTGAACTGATTACAGGTCTTGATATTGTCGGGATTATGCTGGATGTGTCGATGGGCAAGAAGCTGCCCTTTGTGCAAAATGATATTAGGCCTAACCGTTGGGCAATGGAAGCGAGGCTAAATGCAGAAGATCCCCGCACCTTCAGCCCCTCATTTGGGAGAATAAGCCGACTGCATGAACCGCACGGTCCCGGGGTCCGAATTTCTTCCGGTGTTTATGAAGGAGCGGATATTCCATCTTATTATGACTCGCTTATTATGTTAGTGATGTCAGCCGGCGCAGATCGGGCAGATGCGATCCGCGTTATGGATCGGTCACTGAGTCGCAACTTGAGGGTCGAAGGGGTTAAGACTTTAGCTCCGCTGCTTTTAAGTATAATCCGGCATCCGTCCTTTATAGCGGGCGAATTCTCTACCCGATTTATTGAGGAAAATATGCGGGATTTGGTAGCAACCTTTGTTGAGGCAGACCATGAAGATGAAGCGCTAAAAGTGGCCCGATTTGTGGCGGAGATATCCGCCCTCGGTCCGCAAGCTTGGATGTGAGGAAAAAATTATGACACAAAATATTTTTGTTAAGCCTGGCATGGCGCCGCGGGAAATAGTAAAAGCTGTTCGTGAACTGCCGGGAGTATGCCTTACATCTACCGGGATGCGTGATGCCGGCCAATCTGATTTTAAAAATCGTCTGCGTCATCACGATTTAGCCGCACTTGCTCCTCTTTACAACGAGATGGGCCTGTTTAGTGCGGAGTGTCATGGAGGAGCCCGCTGGCATGTTGGCATAATGAGTCGGAGGGAGAGTCCCTTTGTTGAGCTTCGCAGTCTGCGGGAGAAAATGCCCAATGTGCTATTGCAAACGTTGGTACGTGAAGCAAGTCTCTGGGGTTACAGACCATATCCACGCAATGTTATTGAATACGTGGTTTCTGCTGTTGATATTGATGTCTGGCGTTGTTTTTCTTTCTTAAACGATATTCGCAATATGCGTGTGGTGGCAGATGTAATTATGAGGCGCGGCAGATTGTTTGCGCCTACGCTTTCTTTTACTCAAGCTGTTTGGGCATCAGATGAATATTATCTCAAGCTGGTACGGGAAATTGTTGCTCTCTGTGGTGGAACTGAAGAAATTATTATGGTGATTAAGGATATGGCTGGTGTGGGCAGTCCCAAGCGTATAGCCAGCTTGGTTGACAGTATCAAATCAGCATATCCGGAGCTGGTAGTTCAATATCATCGGCATACTACAGACGGTTTAGCTATGCCTGCTTTGTTAGCGGCTGTTCGTTCCGGAGCCCAGATTGTTGATGTGGAGGAGGATTCTCTGACTCGTTTTTATGGCCAGCCTCCAATTCTTAGTGTGCAGGCCTATTTAGAAGAATCAGGTATTCCTGTGCATCTTAATCGTGCTGTGGCGGAAGAGGCCGTACAAAAAGTGAGGGAATGGATAAGTCAGTATGAATGGGCGGAATCACCGTTTAAAGGCTTCGATCATGGTGTGCTTGCTCACAGAATGCCTGGGGGAGCGTTTCCCAGTTCTTTTGAGCAGGCTCAGCAGGGCGGGTTTTTACACTTAATGCCTGCTATTCTTACTGTGATGTCATATTATAACCAGATTATCCATTATTTTGATGTAACTCCCGGTTCCCAGATTACCTGGACTACCTGTAGCGGGATGGTCAATAAATACGCTAAGGAAAGGGGTGAAGTGGGCGTACGGCATCTGATTGCCCTGCTCAAAAAATTTGTTGAAAAAGAACAAAATTTCTCAGCTTTGGAGCAAGAGGAACAGAAAGAGTTGTTGCGACTTTTTGCTAATGCGCCGGGGGATTTTAAAAATTTGCTCCTTGGTCGTTATGGCAAGCTTCCCATCGGCTGGCCTGCGGAATGGGTTTATAAAAGTGCTTTTGGCTCTGAGTATGCCCAAGCGCTGCAAAATAGAGAAGACGCGTCTCCGTTAGACTCGCTTGAGGATGAAGACTTGACTGTAGCAAGAAGTGCATTAGGTGCTGAGATCGGCCGACATCCTTCTGAGGAAGAGTTTATTCTCTACTTGATGCACCCGAAAGATACCGTGGAATATATCGAATTTAAAGAACGTTTTGGTGAGGCGCCCTATGTATTGCCTACTAAGGTTTGGCGCGAAGGGCTGAAAAAGCCGGGCGATAAAGTTGAATTTGAAATTGACGGCAAGCCTTTTTGCATTGAGCTGGTTTCTATTGGCGGCGAACATGAGGGATTGGTTCATGTTGTCATGCGTGTAAATAATAAAACTCGCGTATATACCGTCACGACGCCAAGGGTAAAAAAGACAGAGATAAGGATGGCAAAGGGAGAAAAAGATGTTCCCTCGCCGATTAACGGTACCGTTTGGCGCTTAGGCAATCAAAAGCGTGGTCAGTTAAAAGTGGGCGATATTGTCAGCAAAGGCGAAGAAATTGCCAATATCGAGGCGATGAAGATGGAAACAACTGTCATCGCGCCCTATGACGCACAGATCAGTGAAATTGTTTTTAAACTGAATGATATTGTTCAGGAAGGTCAGATTTTATTTGTCTTAGAAAAGTCTTAAGACTGAAACTTACTTTCGCAAGACAATAACGCAAAACAATAAAAAACCTGTCGACACTGACAGGTTTACTTTTTTTATGGTGGGTCGTAGTGGATTTGAACCACTGGCCCCTACCGTGTCAAGGTAGTGCTCTCCCCCTGAGCTAACGACCCGTTTATTTTTGAGCGCATAATAACTGTAACAGAAAAATGGGAAAATAGCAAGATTCTAATCTTGTGTAATATTGAATAATCGTGGATGTTTAGTTGATAGAGTAAATACTATAGAAAAATTTTTTTGTGAGTATAATCTATGCGAAAGCAGTAAAGTATAACTTCAGTATTTAATTTTAAGGAGGGTAATAGATGCGTGTTTCAAAAGAAACCAGTCCGATTACAAGGGTAAAGTGTATTGTGAACACATGTGAGTATTGGGATAAAGGAGAACATTGCCTGGCTTCTTCCATCGAGATCCAGCCTCAGGATGCTTCAGATACGGAAGAGACAGATTGCGCGACATTTAGGCCTAAGCATTAAAGGAAAGACGTGCGGCGCACGTCTTTCTTTTATGGGTCTATTTGATTAGGCGGCGGATAGGTAAAAGAGATCGGCAAATCTGTTTAGCGCGAAGCATAAGAGTGTCAAAAGTATACAATTTTTTTCTCAATCATATAATACTAGGGAAGGAGGAGATGCCAATGTCCCTGTATGCGATTGCCTTAAAACATCAGACTCCCGATCTGCCGGAAAAGCTGGGAGTCAGGATGTTTTTTTTTCGTAAAATGGGCTGGAAAGTAAACTTCACAGAGAAGATGATTAATCAATGGCCTCATTTGTTCTGTAAAATTGAAAATAGTCAAGGTGCTGCATTTGACCAGGAGGAGCTGTTTAGCAGAACTTTAGCCGACAATCTGGCTGTTTTTATTATGGAGGAACAGGCTTGCCACTATCTTGAAGAAATTGTTGGGCAATCATACTTTTATTTTCCTCGCCATGAGCGACAGGAAATCTTGCATCTGGCATTAAAGTATTATCAAAGCGAACGAAGCAAAGAGTCGGGAGAAGATTTATTAGGAGAAGTGCGGGAAGCGTTGGAGCTTTATCTGTCACAAAAACAATATCTGAATTTGCATGGGTTTATCCTTTTTCGTCTGCGGACTTGGCTGGATTTTCTGCGTAAAAATGTCGACAGAGCTGTGGATGATTTTCTCTGGGAGAAGGAATATCAGGAATTTATACAATTGCTGAAATATTTTATGACACAGCAGGAGCCGAAAATTAAACTTGTTCACGTGGTATTAGATGAATTTGGAGTTGCCCGCTTGCTTGACCGGCACTTTAAGCCGCTAGAGCAGCACCGGCAAGAAATTCAGTTGGGAGATTGTGATAGTGTTACAGACGTCGAAAATCAGTTGGTGAGCATGTTGATTAGTGTGGCTCCGCGTCGTGTGGTGCTGCATAAACAGATTTACATTTTATATCCTCAGGCAGTTGAAACATTAAAATATCTCTTTGAGAGCAAGGTAGTTTTTTGCAGGCGATGTAAACTTTGCCAAAGTGAGAGTCAAATACATGGGGACAGGTGATTTGTCCCACTCGTGCACGCGACCACAACCTTGCGGGCACCCCTCCAGGGGAGGGGAATTTTTGTAGCAGGAAATTATTATTGTTACCTTAACCCTTTCCCTCACCTTTCCCCTCTCCCAAAGGGAGAGGGGAAAGGTGGAGTGAGGAGAATGAGAGGTGTTGCAGGGCGATTCGGGCGGGTTTGAAACCCGCCCCTACTAAAAGGTGCTTAGGGCCGGCAGGCTCGCCGAAGGGGCGGCAGCCCGTAGGGGCGGGTTTCAAACCCGCCCTGCAAGACGTGTCAGCTGATAAAAAACGCAAAGCGTCTTTTTTATTTTTGTGGTAAAATAAAGTTATGAAAGGAGAGAGAGGATGGTTTTTGTTCTTTTGCCTTTAACAGGTGCGGTGATAGGTTGGGTTACCAATGTGCTAGCGATTCGTCTGCTTTTCCGGCCGTTGCAACCGCTCCGCCTAGGACCTCTCACCTTTCAGGGACTTATTCCCAAACGCAGAGGGCAGATTGCTTATACTGTCGGAGAAGTGGTGGCAGAGCAACTGTTTTCTGTGGACGAACTGGCGGGACAATTGGACATGCCGTCTATTCAGCAGGAAATAGAACGGTTGGTTTGTAATGCTGTAGATCGCTGGTGCGCAGAAAAGATTGGGGTTTTGCCTAAAGTAATGCGTCAGACTCTTAGCCAGCGGTTAAGCGATTTGGTGAGGACTGAATTTGCGCATCAATTTCCGCAGATGGTGGGAATGCTTGTAGCACACATGCGGGAACAGGTGGATGTGCGCGCTATCGTGGAAGGAAAGATTAACGCATTACCTTTGCTTGAGGTTGAGGGGCTTGTGTTAAGCGTGGCAAGAAGTGAACTCAAGCAGATTGAATTGCTTGGCGCGGTTCTTGGTTTTCTGATAGGCTTGTTACAGGCGCTGCTGGTGTTTTGGCTTATTTAATTTCAATGGACGCAAATCAATTTTGGGGAGAATGGAGTGATGAAATTTGCCTAAGGTGAGATTGATCGATGGTTCTGTGCGGGAGTATCCTGAGGGTGCCCGCGTGCTCGATATTGCTAATGAGCTTGGCGGCCGCCTGAAGAAAGATGCGACGGCTGCTAAAGTAAACAATGACGTCAAAGATTTATCAGCAGTTTTGCCAGGAGAGGCGGATGTGCGTTTTTTGTTCTTTGATGATGACGAAGGGGCGGAAGTCTATCGACATACATCAAGCCATATCCTGGCTCAGGCGGTTAAACGGCTGTTTGCGGATGTGAAATTGGGGATTGGCCCTGCCATCAAGGATGGCTATTATTATGATTTTGATTACAATGAGTCATTTGTGCCGGCTGATTTGGAGAAGATTGAGGCGGAAATGGCAAAGATAATCAAAGAGGATTTGCCGTTGGAACGTTTTGAGCTGAGCCGCGAAGAAGCGGTGTCTTATTTTGAAAAACTAGGCGAAGGTTATAAAGTGGAACTGATCAGAGATTTGCCGGCAGATGCGGTGATTAGTTGCTACCGTTGCGGTGATTTTGTAGATTTGTGTGCCGGCCCTCACTTGCCTTCTACGGGTAGAGTAAAAGCGGTAAAACTGTTAAACTTAGCAGGCGCTTACTGGCGCGGCAGTGAAAAAAATCCGATGCTGCAAAGGATTTACGGCACTTCATTCCCTAAAAAGGCGCTCTTAGACGAATATCTGCATCGTCTCGAAGAAGCGAAAAAACGTGACCATCGTAAGCTGGGCCGTGAGCTCGATTTGTTCAGCATTCTGGAAGAAGGTCCGGGATTTCCCCTGTTGCACCCGAGGGGAATGGTTGTTCGCAACGGACTGGAAGCCTACTGGCGTGAGGAGCACCTTCGAGCCGGTTATGAGGAGATTAAAACACCGATCATTTTAAACAGGGTGCTGTGGGAACGTTCGGGCCATTGGGCCCATTATAAAGAAAATATGTATTTTACGCGGATTGATGAGCAGGATTTTGCCGTTAAGCCGATGAACTGCCCCGGCGCTATGTTACTGTTTAAAGCAAAAATGCATTCCTATCGGGATTTGCCGCTGCGAATGGCAGAGTTGGGCCTTGTGCACCGCCATGAATTATCAGGCGCATTGCACGGTTTAATGCGTGTGCGAGCTTTTACTCAAGACGATGCTCATATTTTTATGTTGCCCTCTCAGATTAAAGACGAAGTGGCGAGAGTAATAGACCTGACAGATAGAATGTATCACTTATTTGGGTTCGAATATCACGTAGAACTGTCTACCAAACCCGAAAAAGCGATGGGTTCTGACGAGATGTGGGAAATTGCCACTGCTGCCTTGCGGGATGTGCTTGAAGAACGGAAGATTACTTATGTGGTTAACGCGGGAGACGGTGCCTTTTACGGACCTAAAATTGATTTCCACCTCAAAGATTCTATCGGCCGGACTTGGCAATGCGGTACTATTCAGTTAGATTTTCAGATGCCTGAGAAGTTTGATCTGACCTATGTGGGAGAAGATGGGCAGAAACATAGACCTGCGGTCATTCATCGGGTAATATATGGTTCTATTGAGCGGTTTATGGCGGTGTTGATTGAGCATTTTGCCGGAGCTTTCCCTGTTTGGTTGTCACCTCAGCAGGTTGTGGTATTGCCGATTACGGAGAAGTTTCATCAATATGCCAAAGATGTTGCAGCCAGGCTTTGGGCAGCAGGTGTCAGGGTAGAAGCCGATTTGCGTAATGAAAAGGTTGGTTACAAAATTCGTGAAGCGCAAATGCAGAAGGTTCCTTATATGTTGGTTGTGGGAGAAAAGGAGCAGGATGCCGGAGCTGTTGCCGTAAGAGAACGTGCTTCAGGTGAGGTCGGCACTTTAAAACTCGAAGAATTTGTTGAAAAGATTAAGTTGGAAATTCAGGAAAAACGCCGTTGACTTCTTGATTAGAGTATGATATATTGAGTTGACTTAAGAAGAAGCCACTGCTTCTCACCCTCAGGCACAGCCCCATGGGTCAACAATAATCGCCGGTTTGGGATGAGCGTATTTTTTGTTGAAGATGAACGCAGGTGGATTCGCCTGCGTCTTTTCTTTATGTATGAAACCGAATGAGCTTACCGCGCAATACAGGTGACAATTATTTTTTTGGAGGTGATACAAGATTAGCAAGGACTTACTTGTTAATGAACAAATCCGTGCCCGGGAAGTCCGGGTGGTAGACACGGATGGTGCACAGTTGGGGATTATGCCTTTAAAAGAAGCGTTACGTTTGGCCGCTGAAAAAAATCTTGATCTGGTGGCTATGTCTCTTGCTGCCAAACCGCCTGTCTGCCGTATCATGGATTTTGGGAAATACAAGTTTGAGCAGAGCAAGCGGGAGAAAGAAGCTCGTAAAAACCAAAAGGTTATCACTGTTAAGGAAGTCAAGGTCCGTCCTAATATTGAAGATAATGACTTTAACGTGAAACTTAAAAATGCCCGTCGGTTTTTGGAAGCCGGAGATAAAGTAAAGGCTACCGTCATGTTTAGAGGTCGGGAAATTACCCACCCTGAAATGGGTCAGAAACTGCTTCTGCGGATGGCGAAGGAAGTGGAAGACCTGGGCAATGTGGAACGTGTCCCTAAGGTGGAAGGACGGAATATGATTATGATTCTGACGCCGAAATCGAACTAGGAGGAAACAGCTATGCCTAAAATGAAGACACACCGCGGCGCAGCCAAGCGCTTTAAAAAAACTGGAACAGGCAAATTTAAGCGTAGCCATGCTTATGCGCGACATATTTTGGAGAAGAAAACTCCCAGCCGTAAGCGTCGGTTGCGCAAGAATACTTTGGTCAGCGCTTCCGATATCAAGCGTGTGGCTAGGATGCTGCCAAACTAAATGTCAGCACACTTTAAAGAATATAACTATGCAAGGAGGGTTTTTTCATGCCAAGGGTTAAAAGGGGCGTGACCGGTCGGGCACGTCATAAGAAAGTAATCAAACTTGCCAAAGGTTATTTTGGCGCTAAGAGTAAACTGTTTCGCACAGCTAATCAGGCAGTAATGAAGTCACTTGCCTACGCCTATCGCGACCGCCGCAATTTAAAGAGAGATTACAGAAGGCTGTGGATTGCCAGGATTAACGCTGCCGCCAGGGTAAACGGGATGTCTTACAGTCGTCTGATTAATGGGCTGAAACGTGCCGGTGTTGATATTAACCGTAAAATGCTTGCCGAGCTTGCCGTCAATGATACGGAAAGTTTCAGCCAATTAATTGGTGTTGCTAAAGAAAACCTTTAAAATCTAAATACTTAACATATTTAAAGTCAGAAGTTTTTGCTTCTGGCTTCGCCTTTTAGGAGGTGACAGGGACCTTGTATTTCAATCCGTTTCAGGCACGCAAAGTATCTCCGCCCAAAATCTTGGTAGGCGGCTTTGCTGCTCTGATTTTGCTTGGCGCTGTTTTGCTCTCACTGCCTATTTCTACACATACCGGGCGGATCCCATTTTTGGACGCTCTATTTACAGCTACTTCCGCAGTGTGCGTAACCGGACTGGTCGTGGTTGATACCGGTACATATTTTACAAGGTTTGGGCAGACGGTGATCATGTTCTTGATTCAGATTGGCGGATTGGGATTTATGACTGCCGCAACATTAGTATTTATTCTTATGGGCAAGAGGATTACTTTGCGCGAACGACTGGTGATCCAAGAGGCGATGAATCAGATTTCCCAGCAGGATTTAATCAGGCTTGTTTTGAGAGTCGTGTTGCTGACTTTCGTCATTGAGGCTATTGGTGCTTTGTTACTGAGTACGAGGTTTATCCCTCAGTATGGTTTGTGGAGAGGTCTTTTTTACTCAGCGTTTCATGCCATTTCTGCCTTTTGCAATGCCGGCTTTGACTTGATGGGCGGATTTACCAGTTTGACTCCATATGCCAACGACCCGGTAATACTTTTGACAATCGCCGCTTTGTTCATCCTTGGGGGACTGGGTTTTACTGTAATTATGGAAATTCATCAGAAACGCCGTTTTATTCGCTATTCGCTTCATACGAAAATGGTACTATTAGTCACATTAGCGTTGTTATTGTTGCCTACTGCGATTATTTTTGTTTTGGAATACAGTAACCCTGCCACGCTTGGACAGCTTGGCTTAGGCAGTAAAATTATCAACGCCTTCTTTACTGCGTCTACCCCCAGAACGGCAGGGTTTAATTCTTTGCCGATGGATGGATTGTTCTCATACACACTTTTTTTCATTATTGGTCTAATGTTTATTGGTGCTTCTCCCGCTTCAACCGGTGGTGGTATTAAAACCACTACATTTGCTGCGCTGGTTGTAGCGGTGATTTCCACCATTCGCGGAAGAGAACATCCCCTGCTCTACGGCAAACAAATCCCGGTTGAAATTTTGCGCCGTGCTCTTTCGATAGCAATGATTTCATTTTCTTTAGTCTTTTTTGCTACTTTTGCTTTACTGATGACTGAAGGAGGCTCCTTATTGGATATGCTTTTTGAAGTTATGTCAGCTTTTGGCACTGTAGGTCTCTCTACCGGTGTTACGACTGAGCTTTCTCCTGCGGGTCGTTTGATTATTATTATAGTCATGTTTGCCGGTCGAGTGGGTCCGCTGACACTGGTGTTCTCGCTAGCGAAAAGAATGCGGAAGGCGCCTGTTAAATATCCCGAAGAGAGAATCATGATCGGTTAAAGGAGTGAATTCTGTGAAGGCTAGACAGTTTGCGGTGATTGGAATCGGACGTTTTGGTGCCAGTGTTGCGGCAAAGCTGTATGAAATGGGTTACGATGTCCTGGCCATCGATACTAGCGAATCCAGGATTGATGGAATTGTGGATAGAGTTACCCATGCGGTTGTGGCTGACTCCACTAGTGAAACAGCGCTAAAGTCGCTTGGAATAAGCAATTTTGACGTGGTTATTGTTGCTATCGGACAAGATATTCAGGCGAGCATACTCACGACCCTTGTTTTAAAAGAGATGGGCGTAAAACAAATTGTCACCAAAGCACTTACTGAGCAGCATGGTAAAGTATTGCAAAAAATCGGCGCAGATAGAATTGTTTTCCCTGAACGTGACATGGGTGTTCGCGTGGCCAATAATTTGGCTGCTACTAATGTGCTTGATTTTATTGAACTGTCGCCCGACTTTAGCATCGTTGAGTTTATCGCAACTGCTGAAATGGTGGGGAAGTCTTTGAAAGAGTTAGATTTGCGCGCAAGATTCGGCGTAAATGTTTTGGCTATCCGCACTGCTGACAAAAATATCAGCGTATCACCGGGCGCTTCTGATAAAATTCAAGCCGGAGATCTGTTAATTATGGTCGGAGAAAACACTAGTCTGCAAAAAATGAGCGAAATCTAGCATGCCTGCTGTCATAGAAAGCGCACAAAATAAATATCTCCAGCTTTACCGCAATCTAAGAAAGCGGAGTGTTCGTGATGAACTAAACCTGCTGCCGCTTGAGGGCGTTAAGCTGGTTGGCGATGTTCTTGCCCGTGGCGTTGTCCCTCAGCTGATTTTTGTACGTGAAGATGTAGATATTGAGCGACTACCTTTTCTCTTGCCGCTTTTAGGAAACGTTAAAATTGTCCGTGTGGCAGAGAAACTTTTTGACCGCACAGCATTTACCGACTCTCCGCAAGGAATCATAGCCATCGCTGAAAAACCGAGCTATACTTTGGCCGATCTGTTTGTCGATACTGCGCCGCTAATTTTAGTGGTTGACGCAGTGCAGGACCCGGGGAATTTGGGAACCATGCTGCGCTCAGCCGTTGCCGCCGGCGCCGCCGGCGCAGTGTTGTTGCCGGGAACGGTCGACAGCGCTAATCCAAAGACGCTTCGCGCTGCTATGGGTGCACATTTTGTTATGCCGGTGGTGGAAGCAGCGACTGCCGAGCTGTTAAGCGAACTGCAATTGCGGCGGATTCCGTTGGTTGCCACCGCCGCGACAGCGACTGTTGCTTATGATCTCTTTGACTGGTCGATGCCGGCTGCGGTAGTAATCGGCAACGAAGGAGCCGGAATTTCCCCGCTTGTAGCTGAAGCAGCCGACGCGTGGGTTGCGATTCCGCTTGCTGCAGCAGTGGAATCGCTTAATGCTGCCGTCGCCATGTCTGTTGTTTTTTTTGAAGCTGCTCGTCAGCGCCGAACTCTTTTGGAAATACAGAAGATTTTTTGAATCATCTTTTTGCCTGTGCTATAATCCCGCCTTTGACAGCAAATTAACTGAAAAAGAGGCCGTAACTCCTATGAATAAAGGAGTTTGCGGCCTTCATGTTTTTCAGAAATATGTAGGGGAAACTAATCAGGAAGCTGATCGCGGTATTCCTCGTTCGAGATACGATCCGTATCTTCAACAGCACCGTTTGTTTCATCATTTTCATCTTTCGTTTCTTCGTAATAAACTTGGTTTAGCTTGTTGTACTGAGCCACGTCCTGCCACGCATCCTCACCGTCATAGCCAGTATAATCCTTATCCCCCATATAGGAGCGGGCAAACGGCGACATCGGTCTTAGTTCCTCAATTGGCCTGGGATAATCGTGCGGAGGCCCCTCCGCTTTGCGTTTGCAGTGAATACAGAACTCAGCGTAGGGAACGGCATCAAGCCGGTCATCCGGGATTGTTTTCCCGCAATTTTTGCAGACACCGTAGAGACCAAGATCTATTTTTTCCAGAGCTTCGTCCACTTTCCTCAGAATCAGCCCGTTCTTTTTGTGCAGTGAAATATCTTTGGCCCGCTCATAATTTTCACTGGCGATGTCGGCCGGGTGGTTGTCTATCACAGAAAGTTCCTGTGTTGCTTCCCTCAACCCCTGGTGCTCCAGTAAACCCTCCGTTACATCCATCTGGTCAAGCAGTTCTTTTCTCATTTTCTCCAACTGCTGCCTGTGGCGTTTAAACTTTGTGTTCATTACTTGTCAGCCTCCTGCCATTCTGTTTTTGACAATGCGGACAATTTCTGCGATATAATACCCGAAAATCGTTCCACAAGCTTCGTACCCTCCCCATTAAAATCCCCAGAAACGAATAATTTAGCAAACGAATCAAGGGGTAGGTTTCCTAACTCTTATAGATATCATGACAACCATGTAACGGCAGAACAAAGAAAAATGTTTGCCCTGAGTAACCGGGGCTTATTCCATTTATTGATAAAACGTCTTGCATTATGTATACAGGAGATAAGAAATATTTGTCGAAATAATACATGGGAACCCTGGTTTGTATTTTAGCGTCATATACTTAATAAGCCGGGGGAGAACAATTGACCGTTGCTTCAGACAGCATGAGGAGCAGGAGGGAATATGTTGAAACGGTGTATTGTTTTTGTTTTGGTTGTGATGTTGCTGCTGAGTACGGCTGCCCCCGGTGTGGCACGTGACAGCGGGCGTGTACTGCTGGGCAATGAAGTGCTTCTGCGGACGCGGATGGATTTGGTGCGCGGAAAACGAGTTGGTTTGGTGACGAACCAGACCGGTGTGGACGGCCGGGGAAGAAGCCTGGTGGATATTTTTGCGGAACACCCGGAGATAGACTTGGTGGCCTTGTATGCGCCGGAACATGGGATTGACGGGACGGAGAAGGCGGGGGTATGGGTACCGTCCACTACACACCCCAGGCTGAGGATTCCCATTTACAGTTTGTATGGGCAGACACGAAAGCCGACACGGGCCATGCTGGCAGATATTGATGTGCTTGTGTTCGATATGCAGGATATCGGCTCGCGGACATATACTTACATGTCCACCATGAATTATTGTATAGTGGCGGCGAGAGAGAACAACAAGCCGATTGTGATTTTGGATAGGCCGAACCCTGTGGGCGGTGTGATTGTGGATGGGCCTGTTTTGGAGGACCGGTTTATCTCTTTTGTGGGGATTGATAACCTGCCTATGGCGCACGGGATGACGGCGGGTGAACTGGCTCTGTTTTTCAACAGGAAAATTGGCGCCAATGTGACGGTCGTGCCGATGGACGGGTATTTCCGGGAGATGGTTTGGCAGGATACGGGCTTGACGTTTGTGCGGACTTCCCCGAATATACCCGATATTGAGTCGGCGTTCGGCTATATGGCCACCGGGTTGGGCGAGGGTATCCCCAGCTATTATATGGAGGATAAGTTTAAGTGGGTCGGCGGCGGGACAATTAACGCGGAACAGTTTGCGGCGCTGTTGAACGGTGCCGGACTGCCGGGTGTGGTATTTGTGCCTGAGAGGTTGAACGGTGTGGGCGGCGTGCGGCTGAACGTGACAAATTACCGCACGTTTAACCCGGCGCGGACCGGTTTCTATGCTCTGGCGTATGCGCGGCAACTGACTAACTTCCCGGTGCCAAGGAGCGGCTCAACCATCGTGATGTTTGATAAGATTATGGGGACCGACAAAATCGGGCAGTGGCTGGAGCAGCGGCTGTCGCCTCAGCAGATCGAGGCCAACTGGCAACCGGGCTTGAACCGGTTTAGGGAAGAGCGGAAAAAATATCTGATTTACGGGACGGCTGCGGAGAGCGGCGTTGTGAGAGTAAGGGTCGGCGGCAATTTACTCAACTTTGATGCGCAGCCTTTTATTGACTCGGCAAATCGTGTGATTGTCCCTGTGCGTCATATTGCCGAGGCACTGGATTCGCAGGTTGCCTGGAATCCGGCGGCACGGACGGTGACGCTGCGCAGAAATGGCCGTGTTGTGATTATGACAATCGGTAGCCGGAGAGTTTTGGTGGATGGCCGGGAATTTACGATGGACACGGTACCTGTGATCCGCAACGGGCGTACTATGGTACCGGTGCGTTTTATCAGCGAATACTTGGGTGCCGCTGTACACTGGGATTCCCTGACATGGACGGTGCGTATTGAAAAGTATTAGGCTCTACAAAAGATTAAAGCTTGCAGAAGATTTCTTGAATCATCTTCTTGCCTGTGCTATAATGAAGGCAGTCCCATTCCAAGAATAAGGAGTGGTCTGCGATGTTAAATGCTGACCTGTTTTGGCGGTTTTTTGAAAGAACCGGTTCTATAACGGCATATCTGTTGTATAAACAGATGGTGACAAACAAAAGAGGCTAAAGGCAATGACGGGACGGGTATATGCGCCTAGCTGCAGAGCCTCCTTTACGAAACAAGAGTGGTTGGTGTGTCTGCTCGGTATGGCCGGTGCTGCTGAAGTTTGCTTTCGTCCCTTTTTTGGGGCGATATTTTTTATAGCATAGGAAATTATTTCGTTCAGGGAAGCTACGATCCTATGCGTTGGGGTTTGTAAGGGGCGTGCCCCTTACTCTTGCGGGGTGCTCAGGGCCGGCAGGCCCGCCGAAGGGGCGGCAGCCCCTAGCGGAATAAAAAAGACGCGTCAGTTGAAAGAAAACGCGAAGCGTCTTTTTTATTCTAATAGTTGTTAAGAAAAAGGGAGTGAAGGCGTTCCGTGCAGAAAAAACTTCGTGAGATACATAACCAGGCAAGCGCAGAAATTGCTGCTGCGCAGACAGAAGAGGAATTAAAACAAGTTCAAATCCGTTTTCTAGGCAAAAAAGGAGAGATGACTTCTCTGTTGCGTGGCATGGGACAGCTCCCGCCGGATGAGCGCCCGCTGGTAGGAGGGTTGGCGAATCAGCTTAGGGACGAATTGACGAATCTTTTTGCTGCGCGTGAAGAAGAGCTGCGCAGTATTGCTCGCCATCGAGCAGCAGCTGAAGAGCGTGTGGATGTGACATTACCAGGCAAACCGCCTTTGGTCGGTCACTTGCACCCTCTGACATTGATAATGGAAGAAATTGCCGAAATTTTTCTCGGAATGGGTTTTACTGTTAAAGATGGTCCGGAAATTGAGTCGGAATATTACAATTTTGAGGCGTTGAATATTCCCAAAGAACATCCGGCACGGGAGATGCAAGATTCTTTTTACATCCGGCCGGATATTTTGCTGCGCACACATACTTCACCTGTGCAGATAAGAACTATGGAAGAGTTGGCTCCGCAGGTGCCTGTGCGGATTATCGCGCCGGGAAAAGTATACAGACGAGATGATGATGCTACCCATTCTCCTATGTTTCATCAGGTGGAAGGGCTGGTGATCGACCGTGATATTTCTCTTTCCGATCTGAAAGGCACTTTACTTTTGTTTGCGCGCCAGATGTTTGGCCCGAACCAGCAGGTACGGTTACGCCCCAGCTTCTTTCCTTTTACTGAACCGAGCGCGGAAGTTGATATTGCTTGTGTGATTTGCGGCGGGCAGGGTTGTCGTGTTTGTAAAGAAAGTGGCTGGATTGAAATTCTTGGTTCAGGCATGGTACACCCTCGTGTATTGGAGTTGTCCGGATACGATTCGGAAGAATATACTGCTTATGCGTTTGGTATGGGTGTGGAACGTGTTGCCATGCTTAAATATGGGATTGATGATCTGCGGATGTTTTTTAGTAACGATATCCGCATGCTGCGGCAATTCGGTTGAGCAGGCAAGCAAAGGAGGAATCTGCGTGCGTGTACCATATACATGGTTGAAGGATTTTATCGAAATAGATTTGACTGCTCAGGAATTAGCGGATGTCCTGACTAATGCCGGCATTGAAGTGGAAGAAATCACTACGCTCAAGGTCGATTTTAGCGGGGTGGTAGTCGCCGAAGTGCTGACGGTGGAAAAGCTTCCGGAAGCTGACAAGCTGTTTGTAGCACGTGTATGGGACGGAGAAGAGGAGCACACTGTGGTAGCAGGGATTGCCAACATGCAGCCCGGAGACAGGGTGCCTTTTGCCAAGCCTGGTGCTGTGTTACCCGGCAATTTGAAGATTAAGCGAGCTAAACTGCGAGGCGTGGAATCTGCCGGCATGCTTTGTTCCGCTGCAGAACTAGGTCTAGCTTTAAATTTTAGTCAGGATGGCATTCTGATTTTAGACAAGAATACACCGCTTGGTCAGCCATTTGCAGACGCCCTCTATTTAACAGACCCGATTCTTGTTTTGGGATTAACGCCTAATCGTGCGGATTGTTTGGGTTTGCTGGGGGTTGCTCATGAAGTGGCGTCCCTGACTGGGAAACCGGTGCAGATGCCAAATGTTACTGCTAACTTGAAGCAGTTAACTAATCAAGCACCAAAAATTAGCATCAAAGATCCGAAGTTATGTGCCCGTTATGCGGGGCTATTGATACGGGATGTATGCATTGGCCAGTCTCCGATTTGGATGCAGGTCCGCTTGTTACAGGCCGGGGTACGTCCGATTAACAATATCGTTGATGTTACTAACTATGTTATGTGGGAATGGGGACAACCATTACACGCTTTCGATTATGACACACTTGCAGAAGGTAGAATTGAGGTACGGCTTGCCCATGAGAATGAGGTTCTTGTTACGCTTGATAATCTGGAGCGTCCGTTAACAGCAGAGATGCTGCTGATTGCTGATGCATCGCGGCCTATTGCCTTAGCAGGTGTCATGGGTGGCTTGGCAACGGAAGTGACTGAGAAGACAAGAAGTGTTTTGTTGGAGTCGGCTCATTTTGATTCTACTTCCATCCGCCGAACAGGCCGTAGTCTTGGTCTTTATTCCGAAGCGCAGCAGCGATTTGAAAAAGGCGTGGACGTCAACGGTTGTGTCCAGGCAATCCTGAGAGCTTCACGGTTGATTGAACTGTTGGCTGCCGGATGTCCTGAAGGGGAAGTGGTTGATGAGTATGTGGCTCCACGTTACCCGAATCAAATACGACTTCGTCCTGAGCGGGCGCGAAAGTTGATTGGCCTGGAGATTTCTCAGCTTGAGATGGCTTTGATTTTTCGTCGACAAGGGTTTACTGTGGGAGAGGGGACTCAGTTGCATGTGACTGTCCCAACGCGTCGTCAGGATTTGCAGCTGGAAGTTGATCTGATTGAAGAAATAGCACGTATTCATGGCTATCATAAAATTGGCAGCACATTGCCCGCCGGTGCCATGACTCAGGGCATGCTTACAGTCAGGCAGAAGTTGCTAAAAAAGACAAAGATGATTCTGCATTCCTGCGGTTACGCTGAAGTGATTAATTATTCTTTTATTAGTCCGCATGATGTCGAGAAGCTCCAGATCCCGGCAAAAAGCCGGCTGCGTCAGGCAATTTTCCTGGCCAATCCGTTATCGGAAGAGCAAAGTGTGATGCGGACACAATTGGTCAGCGGTTTACTGTCTACCGTTGCTTACAACAAAAACCGAAATCAGCACGACCTAAAGCTGTTTGAGCAGGGGTCAGTCTATTTCGCTCAGGAATTGCCCCAGGGTTTTGCTGAAGAACGAACCGTTTTAGGAATTGCCATAACCGGCGCCTTCCCAAATGAACACTGGCAGCAAAAGCCTATGGCAGCCGATTTTTTTGACATTAAAGGGACGATAGAAACAATTTTTGCGCGTTTAGGTGTTCAGCAAGTGACATATCTGCCGCTGGAAATCCCCTGGTGCCAGCCTGGTCAGAGCGCAAGCATTTTACTGGCAGGCGAAGAAGTAGGCTGGCTAGGCAAAATTCACCCGAATGTGGCAGATAGATATGACCTTGATAAACCGGTATATCTGGCGGAGCTTGATTTGCACGCCGTGCTGCCGCACGCAAATTTATACCCTGAATATGTTGCTCTGCCGCGCTATCCGGCTATGTTGCGGGATATGGCAATTATTGTGCCTGATGCGGTCAGCACAGCGGAGATTATTAGCTTAATCCGTGAAGTCGGCGGTACGCTGGTAGAAGAAGTCAACCTGTTTGATTTGTATCGTGGGCCGCAAATTCCGGCTGGTTTTCGTAGCTTAGCTTTTGCAGTCAAATACCGGGATAAATTTAGAACGCTGAGTGACGAAGTGGTGGCGCGCCAGCATCAAAATATTGAAGAAGCCCTAGCTGCCAGGTTTTCTGCCAGTTTGCGCCGATAATGTCACGATAATGTCAATCAGTCGGCCAAGAGAAGGAAAATTGTCAAGTTAAGGCGAATAGTAGTGGGACAAAAGAGGGGGAGGTCGGTTGCCTTGACCCAAGCGGAAGCCAAAAATCGTGTACATGTAAAAATTTATGGTGAGGAATACACCATTAGGGGGGCTGCATCTCCTGACTATATGAAACGCGCAGCTCATTATGTGGATGAAAAAATGAGGCAAATTGGGCAGACTAACAGCAGGTTGGGAGTCAGCAGGATCGCTGTGCTGACAGCAATTAATTTGGCGGATGAGCTGTTTTCGCTGCGAAAAGAACTACAGGAACTGGAAGCTGTCCTGGATCAGAAAACATCGCGATGAACAACTGGCTCGATATTGTGATTATTGTTATCTTGCTTTTCTCTGCTATCATGGGCTGGCGGCGAGGGCTGGTTCGCCAGTTTTTTGATGTGGCAGCCGTTCTCGCCGCTTATTTTGTAGCGCTGCGATACGGCAGTCAGTTTATTATACTCCTTGACAGTTATCTGCCTTTTTTTCGCTTTTTGCCTGCCTGGATAAATAATCCTACACCGTTCGGTTTTGTCTTAGGCGATCTTCTTTTGCGCCTGCTTGGCTTTGCTCTGTTGTTCTTCTTGGTGCGTTTGTTTTTTCGCTTGTTGGCAGGGATGGCGCATAGCTTTTTTTCGCTGCCGGTGCTTGGCACGGTAAATGCATTAGGCGGGTTAGGGTTAGGTCTATTAAAAGGCATTCTTTTTGCTTTGATTTTGGTAGCAGTAGTCAACTTAATTGGCACGCCTTTTTGGGAAAAAGCACTGCAAAACTCTTTGGCGGCGTCTCACATTATTGATGCCTGGCCTGTTGTTTATCAGCAAATGCTACATTTTCTGATGCGTGAGAATCCTGTTCTGCTCTAATTTCAGCTTAACCGTGTATAAAGCACGGTTGTTTTTTTGTTAGATCATCATACCTTTAAAGCATGTGGAATGATCAGGTGGATGAGAATATGCCCTCACCCTAGCCCTCTCCCAGAGGGAGAGGGTATTATATTAGAGTGGAATGATCAGGTGGATGAAAATATACCCTCACCCTAGCCCTCTCCCAGAGGGAGAGGGTATTTTGATTAAAGAGGTGAGGCTTGTGGAGAGAGAGATTAGATTGCTGGAATTTGACAAGATACGCGCTCTCCTGTCGGCACAGACGGTTACACCAATGGGTAAAGAGCTGGCTGATGATTTGCTGCCTACAGATGATCCTGCGTTAGCTGAGCGTTGGCAGAAGGAAACAACAGAGGCGGTTTCATTGCTGACACGCCGTCAATTTGAGTTGGAGGTTGTTGGCGATCTGCGCCGCCTGTTGGAGTATGCTGCCCGCGGCAGTATGCTTGGGGAAGAGCAATTGCTTTCTATTCTCGGTTTACTAAATGCAATCGCCAAGCTGAAACTATATTTTAAAGAAACAGCAGATTTTCCGATTCTGGCTGGTTTGGCGGATAAGATGGACGCTCTGCCGCTGCTGCGTGAAGAATTAAAACGCTGTTTAAATGAAGACGGTCGGCTGCGTGACGATGCCAGTCCGGAACTGTTGCGGCTGCGGCGTGCGATTACAGCGGGTGAAAGAGATTTGCGTGAACGGTTTGATAAGTTCGTTAAAAACCCGCTTCAACAGAAATTATTACAGGAAAATTTAATCACAGTGCGCGGGGATCGTTTAGTTATCCCTGTGCGTCAGGAATATCGGGCGCAAGTGCCCGGCATAGTGCATGACCAATCCGCCAGCGGAGCTACCTTGTTTATTGAACCGATGTGGGCGGTGGAAGCAAATAATCAACTGGCAGTTAACAGGCGGTTGCTGGAACGGGAGCGGGAAAGCATTTTAGTTCGCTTGTCTCAGTGGGCTGGTGCCGAACAGGAGGCGCTGCAGCTCTCTTTAAACTTCTACGGTGAATGCGATTTTATCCGAGCCAAGGGCAGGCTTAGCTTGGCACAAAAAGCTGTTGAGCCCTGTTTAAATAGCCGTGGATCTATTAAGTTAAAAGCCGGCAGACATCCTCTTCTGACCGGCGAAGTTGTGCCTATTTCATTAGAAATGGGCGAATGCCTGCGTACGCTGGTGATCACCGGACCTAATACCGGCGGAAAAACTGTGACGTTAAAGACGGTTGGTCTGCTTACTCTAATGGCACAAAGCGGTCTGCATGTTCCGGCGGATGCGGGAACCGAGTTAGCCGTATTCCCTTGGGTTTTTGCAGACATTGGAGATGAACAGGATATCAGTCAGTCTCTTTCTACGTTTTCGGGACATTTGAGGAATATTATTGAGATTATCAGCAATCTTGCACCCGGCTCGCTCGTCCTTTTGGATGAGGTCGGAGCAGGAACCGATCCTACTGAAGGCGCGGGCTTGGCAATGGCAATTCTGGAGTATTTGCATAATGCCGGTGCAGTAACTGTGGCTACCACTCATTATAGCCAACTAAAGGCGTTTGCTTATATCACGGAGGGAATGGAGAACGCATCAGTAGCTTTTGATGTAGCCACGCTGCGGCCTACATACCAGTTGCTGGTAGGTATTCCAGGAGTAAGCAATGCTTTTAATATTGCGCGCCGTTTAGGATTGCCGGAGGAGATTATTAACCGCGGCAATGATTTTCTCTCTAATGAGGAAGTGCGTTTTGAGGAGACTGTGGCGGATCTTGTGGCTGACCGGCGCAGGATGGAGTTGGCATCAAGCCAAGCCGAGGATGATAAAAAGCGGGCAGAGCTGTTGTTTCTGCAGGCCAAAGCAGAAAAAGAAGAGTTGCTGAAGAAAAAGACAGACATTTTAGAGGCTGCTCGTCGTGAAGCACAGGAAACCATCATAAGAGCTAAGCGTGAAGCCCAGCAGTTATTGAAAGAGTTACGCAAAAAGGTTGACGCAGATAGGCAAATTTTAGCTGCGGAAATTGATGAATCGGCAGAAAAGCTGCAGGAATTGGAAAGATCCTTGGCAGGCTTGGCGGTGCCGCTGCCAACAGAAAAAAGGCTGACCTCTGCGGAACTGATTACAGGAATCAGTGTTTATGTCCACAGTTTGGGTCAGCATGGAACGGTAGTGCATAAAACTGAACGGCAGGCGCAGATTCAGATCGGGGCAATGAGAGTACAAGCTGAAATAAGCGATCTTTCTCTAAGCAAGCCGGCTAAAAAGACGGGTGAGCGGCAACCGGTGCTATCTTTACCGGTCGGGCGCAGTTCTCTGTCCCGGGAGTTAGATCTGCGGGGACTTACACTCGATGAAGCGGAAATAAAAGTAGATGATTACTTGGCGGAAGCGATTGTGGCTGGTCTGCAAGAAGTTCGTCTTATCCACGGGAAAGGAACCGGTCGGTTGCGAGCCGGACTTAAACAGTATCTACAAGGTCATGACTCTGTGGAGTCTATGCGCATAGGGCATCCGAGTGAAGGTGGAACAGGTGCTACTGTAGTTAAATTGAGATAAGTTTAGTTTCTATTGCCGTTATTATTCCTATTGCCATTTCCACTGTTTGGAGAAGGTTCGCGATTTTCTTGAGGTTCTGTTTGCGGTTGCTGCGACAAATCTTGCACCGTCACACTTATTGAAGCCCTCTCTGAAGACACCTCTTCTTTGCTGATAGCTAACACTTGGTAACTATAGTACCCGGGGGTAAGCTCACTATCTATGAAATAGAGCTTATCTGTTGCACGTTCATTTAGTAAAACAAAATTATTCGAACCAGGATCCCTGCGGTAAATTAAGTAGCCGCGTGCATTGCTAACTGCCGTCCAAGACAGCGTCAAGTTTCCTTTCTCGTCTACGGCAGCCGCTAAGTTTTGAGGCATTTCAGGTCTGAAGGTATGCAGCGGGCAAACTCTGGAGGGGGGCATCTGTGCCGCATCCGCCGGCCTTAGGCCGGCGCCGCCCCGCCAACTGTCAGTTGTAGTGATAAAAGGCGGACGGTTAAGAAAAACTCTTTTTTCCCGCACATTTTCGGGGCAATACGGACCGGCCAGCAAGCCTGATTGCGTAGAAATCTCCAGTTCCACATGAATGTCACAGATTTGCGTTGGCACATTGCGCGGCAAAAACCAGTCGGAGGCGACTTGCTCAGGAGGACAGTTGGGGCTTGGACGCAGTCCGCTTTTAGTACAGACTGCTACTCTTACCAAGTTGTCGGGTCTTGTAAAGTCACGGGGAGGAAGTCCTCGGTGAATAAATTTTAGGATGGGATTCATAAAAGGGTTAGTATGGCGGCCTGAAGAGAAATTGCCATTAGTATTTTTGTCGGGCCATCTGTCGCGGCCAAGCCAAAATACCGTCACAAAGTCAGGCGTGTAGGCAGCCAGCCAGACGTCGCGTGACAAATCACTGGTTCCGGTTTTGGCAGCCAGTGGACGTCCGATACGGACACCAGCCGCAGTGCCGCGAAGCACCGCGTCTTTCAAAACGTCGGTAGTTAGCCAAGCAGCTTCAGGGCTAAGTATTTCTTCGCTTTTTATTCTGTTTTCATAAATTATTTTGCCCTCGCTGTCGGTAATCTTAGTAATCGTTGTCAGATTAGTGCGGATACCTTCATTAGCCAATACGGCAAAAGCTTGTGCTATCTCGTATACACTAAAGCCGGTACCGCCTCCTCCAAGTACAATACCAAGCTCGTTCTCTTGAGGCAGATTTGTAATGCCCATTCGCTCGGCGTACTCTTTCCCTTTGGCAATACCCACCTGCTGGAAAAGGCGGACGGCGGGTAAATTCAGCGAACGCAAAAGGCTATAACGATTTGTTACCAGACCGTTATATTCTCGAGGGTTGTAGTTAGTAGGGCGAAAGTCACCCCATTCGCCGGGGGCATCATCAATTATCGAGCCGGGACTGGCGATTCCCTCATTGAAGGCAGGCGCATAAGCCAGAATAGGCTTTAATGTGGAGCCGGCCGGCCGCTGCCCTCTTATGGCGCGGTTCATGCCATTTGTTTCAGGGTCATGGTCTCGTCCGCCAGACATAGCGACAATATGTCCGGTAGCAGGCTCTGCCACAATTACAGCCGACTGAACAGGCGGTAAGTGATCAGCATTGCGAATTCTGGGATATAAGGCATCATTATCGATTGTTTTTTCAATGAACGTTTGTTTTTCCTTGTCTAGCGTGGTATAAATGTGCAGTCCGCCGCCATAAAGCACTTCCCAAATTTCACCTGCGCTTAAAGCGGCAAATTGAGTTGTCTCAGCCAAAAGATTATGGGCATCTTCTAAAACCTGATTGCTAAACCAGGGAAAGGGCATCAATTGTTCAGGCCTTTCGAGAAGTCCTAACTCTTCTTCACGAGCCTTCATTGCCTCTTCTTCAGTAATCATTCCCAAATCTACCATTCGCGAGAGCACTAAGCCCTGCCTGCTTTTTGCCTCATCAATATTGCGCCAGGGGGAATATCTGCCAGGCAGATTGGGAATACCTGCCAGGATGGCTGCTTGCGCCAGAGTCACTTCCCGAGCGCTCTTGCCAAAATAAGTTTGTGCCGCTGCTTCCACGCCGTAGGCATTGAAGTCAAAAAAGATAAAATTAAGATACATTGATAAGATTTCGTCTTTTGTAAATGTTCTTTCCAGTCGGTAGGTAAGATAAAGCTCCTGGATTTTCCGCCGCATAGTGCGATCTCTTGGGTCAAAAAAAGCATTTTTTATTAGTTGTTGAGGAATGGTGCTGCCGCCTTGCAGGGGGCCTGAGTTTCTAAACAGATTACTGTAAGCTGCGCGCATAATCCCGCGGATGTCTAAGCCGGGATGCTCAAAGAAGCGCGCGTCTTCAATGGCAATAAAAGCGTTAATCAGGTCTGGCGATATCTGACTTAGTTCAACAGGTATTCTATTTTGTGTTCCCAGAAGCCGGGTAATCAGCACGCCGTCTCTATCGTACATAAATGATGTTTGCGACGGGAGAAGTCTTTCCGGATCCCATTCAGGGACTTCCGCCAAGTAGGCGGAAACCACGTGATATGTAGCGGTAGCAGAAAGCAAAAAGAACGATACAAATAAAATCAAGGCAAAGCGGATGAATCTTTTTTTCTGTAATTTCTTGCTTTTGCTATATTTGCCGCCTGCCGCTATCTTTTTTTGGTTATTATTGTACTGGGTCATAATTCTCCCTCCATGACAACGTTCATATTGCCATAATTATATCATAAGCAACAGATTACGGTAAACGAACAAATTCCCACCGTTGCTGAAAACGCTTTGCAAACAAGGTATCCATGTGGTAGAATGGATGAGAATTTGAACAGGAAGTCGCAGTATTGACAGATAGGGGTGGTTTACTTGAACGTTAAGCAACAATTTGAAATTATTAAGAATAATACGGTGGAAATCATCTCAGAAGAAGAGTTGCTAAAAAAACTTAACTATTCTGTGTCTACGGGAAAGCCACTACGTGTAAAGTTGGGGTTGGATCCTTCTGCGCCTGATTTGCACCTTGGACATGCTGTTGTTTTACATAAATTACGCGAATTTCAGGAATTGGGACACCAGGTTATTATCATCTTAGGAGATTTTACTGGCCGGATAGGCGACCCGACAGGCCGGTCTGAGACACGTCGACAATTGACAGATGAGGAAGTGTTGCAAAACGCCGCAACTTACCGTGAGCAAGTATTTAAAATTCTTGACCCGGTTAAAACTGAGGTTGTTTTTAACAGTGATTGGCTTGCCAAGTTGAATTTCGCCGATGTGATAAAATTGGCCGCCTGCTACAACGTTGCCCGGATGTTGGAAAGAGAAGATTTTTCTAAGCGTTATAAAGAGCAACAACCAATTGGCATCCATGAATTTTTTTATCCCCTGATGCAAGGATATGATTCAGTATTCCTGCGCGCTGATATAGAATTTGGCGCTACAGAACAAAAATTTAACTTATTGATGGGGCGCCATTTGCAGCGCGAATACGGTCAAGACCCACAGGTTTGCATTATGATGCCGATTCTTGTCGGCCTAGACGGTGCTCAGAAAATGAGCAAATCCTTGAAAAATTATATTGGCATCACTGAGGAACCGAGCCAAATGTTTGGCAAAGCGATGTCTATGCCTGACCGGCTGATGCCCGAATATTACAAACTTGCAACCGACTACACTATGTGGGAAGTAGCGGAAGTAGAAAAAGCTTTGGCAGATGGTTCCCTTCACCCTCGTGACGCTAAACTGCGTTTGGCCCGCAGAATTGTGCAGCTCTATCACGGGAAAGAAGCGGCAGAACAGGCAGAGGCGGAATTTAAAAATATCTTTCAGCAAGGCAATCTGCCAAATGATATACCGGAAATTGATATTTCGCCTATTACGGAAGCAGGGGAAGTTAGTTTGTTGAAGCTGCTCACTTTTGCCAACTTGGCAGCAAGCAACAGTGAGGCAAGAAGGCTAATCCAACAGGGCGGGGTAAAAGTAAATGATGAAAAAGTGGACGAAATTGAAGCTAAGATTTCAGCTGCAGCCGGCACCGTCATTCAGGCCGGAAAACGAAAGTTTATAAAAATTAAGTAAAAGGGGACAGGTGATTTGTCCCATTTTTTTATATGCCTATTTTTTTATGCCTAAACGTCTCGGCCTTCTAACGTAAATTGCCCCAAAATATTAAGTGGCGGAAAATTTGGCTCCCATAGTTCCAGCCTGTAAACATGAGCAACTCCCGCAGGGGCATGTCTTTTTACTATTTCGCAAGCTTGATTGAATTCAGCGTTGCTCCATTGTCTGCCTGCAAAATGGGGGCTTACCAGACTTATATGAAAATCCCAGCGGGAGAAAGAATGCGGGAAAAATCCAGCTTTTAAAAGTGTGCCTTCCAATTTTCCTGCCAAGAAGCTAAGCGGTTGAGATTGAATATCAACGCCTACAGAGAGAAAAGGTGCTCTAAAACAGCTTTCCCCTTGGATTCTTACTGGGAAAGATGGCAAAGAACGAATCATTTCATGCAATACCGGAACAGCATGCTCAAATTTTTGGTTGTGACTAAGTATCCCTACTGTTAAATGCAGAGTAGGGTAGGGTTCGGTATACATCTTAAATTTGCGGGAAATAAGTTTTTGCAATTTCAAGAGTTTGTTCATAATGATGCCTTCAGGAATGGCAACAATGTAGAAGGGTTTGGGCGGTTGCACTTTACTCACCCCTTTTCACTTCATCGTCTTCATGAGGAAGATATTTTCCAAACATGCACCTTTCACTGTTCTTTGCATATAATGTAAGGGGATGGTGATGTAATTGCTGGGTCGCAGAATAAATATCAGCAGGCAAGCAATTGCTTTTTTTGTTTTAGCTGCTTTTTTGTTTGCTGTAATCCGTCTCTTTATGTTCATTGAGCAAAATATGCGTCCTGCCATTTTATCGATAGCAAGTGCTCGTGCAAATATTATTGCTACTGAGGCGATTAACGAAGCAGTTACAGAAAAATTTGTGCGCGATATTTTTTATCAGGACTTGATTCTTCTGGAAAGAAACAGAGAAGGCAGAATTGTTATGGCGCAGACAAATATTATGGCGGTAAACAAGTTGCTGGCGGAGACTACCTTGCGAGCACAGGAAGCGCTTGCCGCTTTAAAAGGGGAGAAAATTTATATCCCAATAGGGCAGACACTTGGCAGTTACATGCTGGCAGGCTTAGGTCCCCGGATACCAGTCACACTGATACCTGTGGGTTTTGTGAATACTTCCATCGTCGATCAGTTTGAGGAAGCCGGGATTAACCAAGTGCGCCACAAAATTTACTTTATCATTCAAGCAGAGGTGGAGATTATTATTCCCTTTTTATCCAGGACGACTAAGGTTTCCAGTATGATTCCGATTGTCGATGCCATCTATCCCGGCGATGTGCCGGATACTGTTATCAACTTACAATTCCCCGCAGGGCAGAGCGTCCCATTGCCTTTCCCTGTAGAGTAAAGAGTTTCCGGCAAGTTGTATGTTGATGTAAAGTTGGCTTTTCTATTGCTTAGCAACAGCGACAATATTTTCAGGTGCCAGCTTTGCGGTTGGTTTGCCGGTCATAGAAACCAGGCTCACCCCGGCAATTACGATTACGCCTCCCAATAGCTGTCCTGCCACCAGTGACTCTTGTAAAATAAAAGCCCCTCCCAACACACCGAAAACAGGTACTAGGTTAAGAAAACTGGTTATGGTGGCGCTCCCTAACGTTTTCAATGCGTAAAGATATAAAAAGTAGGCGACGGCAGAACAGAAAATACCAAGATATGCCAGGTTAAAGAGCACAGCCCCACGCACAACACCAAAATCCATACTTGTGGGTAAAGCGAAAATGCCAAGCAGTGTTAAGCCCACAAGGGATTGCTGAAGATTGATGGAAATGCTGTCATACCTATGCATCAAAGGTTCATTGATGCGAGTGTATACTACCCAAGAACAAGCGGCTGCAAAGATTAAGAGATTTCCTTTTAAATTGATAAGCGACAGTGCTCCTTCGCTGCCTGAACGGATAATTAGAAAAACACCCACAAAAGAGAGGAATACTCCAAGCCAGCGTGAAAAGCTGGTTTTTTCACGCAAAAAAATAGCACCCGCCAAGACATTTACCACCGGTATTGTAGCGATAATTAACGAACCGGTTCCGGCTGTAGTAAAGCGAAGGCCGTTATTCTCAAAGATAAAATATAGAAATATGCCGAACGCACCTCCGGCGATAACCCTAGGTACATCAATCATGCGGACAAGGTTCTTTTTCGTCACAAGAAAAATTGTGCCCAGCACAAATGCTGCCATAATCATGCGAAAGAAAGCAATCTGAATTGGCAGCAGCGAGTCTAGCAACACTTTTGTGCTAGTATAAGATAAACCCCAGAGCAAAGTAGTAGTTAGAATAGCCAAGATAGCGCGGAACTTGCTGATAGTTTCCATAGAAAACCTCACTTCATAAACTAAAACTAATCATAAATCGTTTCATTATAACATGTTGCTGGTAAAATCCGCAATGTGGACTGGTATTTCTGATAGCGTATTCTACCTTAAGCGTTTTTAAACGACATTCTTGCTACAGTTAAAAGTGCCTGTCAAATGGGCTCTGTTTCTCGCTACTTGTTGCTACAGCGGTCGTAAGCTTTGAACCAAAGAAGACCTGCGGTATTGGGAAAAGGCTCGACTTTGCTAAAATGCTTGCTAAAGCAGGCATGAAAAGGATAAGATGTATAAGCGGATAAAAAAACGCGTCAGTTGATAGAAAACGCAAAGCGTCTTTTCTTCTGGGTAAGGGCACAGATCCCCTCTACCTGAGGAAAGGGGACAATTCCCCTCCTGTGGAGGGGTGGCGCAAAGCGCCGGGGTGGTTACCTCCGGTGGAGTTTTTGCCTTTTAGATGCTTGTGTTCTGTGAGTTTGAGGCGGTATGCGACCACCCCGCCCTTGCGGGCACCCCTCCAGGGGAGGGAAATTTTTGTACCAGGAAATTATATGGGAAACGCGTAGCGTCTTCTGAGGAGTGATGATGATGCAAAGGAAAGTAGCGGAGGTAAATTTGGAAAGTGAGATGCCTACGGTTGAAATCGCTATCCAAAGGATGAAAAACTCTCTGACAACATATAAGCGTCAAGGTTATAAAGCAGTAATCCTTATACATGGTTATGGTTCCACCGGCGTAGGAGGCAGTATCAAAGCGGCAGTCATAAGGTGTCTTGGCGAGAGCAGCATGAAAGGAATAGTAAGAACATTTGCTGCGGGAGAGCAATGGTCAAACAAGAAAAGAGAACTGGTCGGAATGTGCAAAGCTCTGGAGGATTTTGAACATAAAATAGCAAACAATTATGGAGTTTCAGTCGTGATCTTGAGATAGTTGACAGGCAAAACAGATCCTCGGCAATAATAAAAACGGCACTGATTTTATCGTGCCGTTTTTATTATGAAAGCTAAAAGCAAACATGTACTTTGTATAAAGGGTATACAGTGCTTAGGATGTCAGGAGATGGTTTTTGTGCGAACTTCTTGAGTACGAGGGGTTTTCACCCAAACTTTAGGCTGACGGTGTAAAGCCCTGAGTACCAGTGCTGATGTAAAGGGTAAGATGATGAAAAACCCGACAATGGGCAGTACTGCAAGCTGGAGTACCGGCAAGAAACGTAGAAGACCGTTAGGTGCGACTGAAAAGTTGATATATTTACGATACCTGTAAAAAAGATAGAATGTGAAACTAAAATAGAGGGGTGCAAACAGAGAGAAAGTAGAGCGGATTGCTCCCGGTATCATGTTAGGCTCAACCTTGCCTTGAGTTGCCAAGATGAAAAAAGATAGCGGGATCAGTGCGAGTGCTTGGTATAAGTACCACTGTGCATGTCCCTTCCAAAATAAGGTGCGTAAAAGTGGTAAGCGCAAATGATTTGGGTAACCCTTGGCAGAATTTAGTTTATCAAAAACCTGCAGGTGTCCGCTGCCCCAGCGCAGGCGTTGGCGGTAGTATGCTTTGTAAGTAGCGGGAGTTTGCTCAGTGCTGACTAGCGGGATGTATTCAGGCCACTCTTCTGTTTCAAGATAAGCACGCACACCAAGCTCCAAATCCTCAGAAAGAATGGTATGGTCGTATCCGCCGATTTTTAGCAAAAGTTCATGCTCGATATGTAGATTAGTTCCGCCGAGAAAAGGGATATAGCGCATAAGAATAGGCAAGTACCACTCATGGGCTAACGCCTGGTATAGGGCGATGACTTTATTAAGCGGGCCAAGCTGATAGAAGTTACGCACTTGGAAGACAGGTCCCTGCCATAATTTCTGTTTGCCTGATGTGGCTATGTAGCGGTTTGCAAGATGCAGCAGAATGTTTTTCTCAGGTCTGCTTTCCGCATCAAAGAAACTGCAGATAGTTGTTTCAGCACAGATGAATTTCAATCCGTAATTCAATGCCCTGGCTTTAGTGGAAGTTACTTCTCTGCCTAAACATACTCCACCAATTCGTCCCTCAAAGTCATAAGGAACGACCACATTTTTTAAGGTAGGCATATTGCTTCGGGTGGCAAATTCTCTGATTTTTTCTTCCACAACATCTTGGGTTGTGATTTTATTCATGTTATTCTTTTTTGAGTCAAGCTCTTTTCCGTCGGTAATTACAACAATTTCGTACTGATTATGAGGGTAGTTAAGGGCAGCCAAGTGTTCAATAGTATTGGCGATAACTTCTGCCTCATCTCTGGCCGGAATCATCACGGAAAAGTGGGGTATAGGCATAGCTTTTTTATGGGCTTCTTCCATCACTTGTTGCGCTGAGAGAAGATCGAGTTTTTTCCAATAATATCTCCTCGAGATGAATCCCCAATAGAGATAACGAAGGAACAAGAAGGCTACAAAAACAGTCAAAAGAAAACTTACCAGATACAAAAATTCTGGCATGTCCATCCTATCGTCTCCTCAATAAAAAAAGTATTTTACAGAAAATAACTCTTATGGAATAAGGAATGAATCGAATACGTCCGTAGTGACAACCACCTTTCTTCTGTCGCTCAATTAAATATACACGACTTATGCAGTTCCTGTAAAGATAGATGATTTATGTAATTTTTTTTGACACAGTCCGACGACACAAGAGATTTTTCTTTATTGACAAAGGTCTGCAAACGTGTTAGGATATGACTTGTGTCGCAGCGAACTGAACAAGAGGCAGCATATCGTTTCATAAAAAGGTGCTTGCACGGATAACGAAAAGCTGATATAATAAAGTTCCTGCTGGACGAGTAAGACAAGCAGAGTAGTCGTACCCGGCCTTCAGAGTGAGATGTTCTTTGAAAACTAAACAGGAAACGCCATGCGAAGTAAGCATTATTAAGATGATGCAAATAAATTGTTTCGTCAAGGCAAGAGTAGGCTTTTTTGGGCAGGCTTTTGAA
>Ga0208734_100061_pt1 | contig 45452 bp, 36 predicted proteins | sample Subbio2Aug_QV11A_FD_184824 | JGI IMG/M metagenome (GOLD analysis project Ga0208734, IMG submission 184824) | Serpentinite rock and fluid subsurface biosphere microbial communities from McLaughlin Reserve, California, USA - CR12Aug_QV11A (SPAdes) | ecosystem: Environmental > Terrestrial > Deep... | reverse complement strand
CAATTTCTTTGTTGCTTTTGTAATTTGCTTCGAATTCCAAATGGAGGAGGAACTGCTCTCCATGGAGTTTAATCTTGGCCAGGTAATCCGGCTTTTTCATATCTGCCATTGACAGTTCATGGAGATTCAAAATCACATCTTCCGCCTCGAAGATATCTGGGAGGACAATGCTGGCCAGGCCCCGGCAATCTTTTACTTGTAAATTTTTGATGGTTTCGTCATATGCCTGGTGGCGCGGCTTATTTTCAACAATGGCCAATAGTATCGCTCTTTTCTGCAAATATTTCATTTTCTTGTTTCTTGCCCTTATTATAACCCATGTCGCATCGATTTGGTATACTCAATCATTTTCGGGTTGAATATAGGTGGATACCATGCTGAATTATTGTCTGGCAAGGCGTCTTTTGCCGACAATAATTTTGTTGCGGTGGCTATTTCTGTCGTATGAAAGTCATGATCACCGGTTATAGATCACAAAAGAACCGACCCCTTGTGCTTTCCCCTTGTGCTTTTTGCGGTGGCTATTTCTGTCGTATGAAAGTCATGATCACCAATTGCAGAACACAAAAGAACCGTCCCCTTGTGTTTGGGTCCGCTTAACCAAATTTTTTTTAAGGGAAGGTTTTTGCAGAGTTGACGCAAATATATATTAAGTGAGTATGTGCATTGGATAGCGTGTAGAAAGGAGAAATAATTGATTGTGAATCGCGAAGAAAACAGATTTGACGATGTCTGGTCGACTTTGAGGCGAAAAATTGAACAGAACCCGGGAGGCTGGGAAAAAAAATCGGGCTCATGGCTCTTGGTGACAGTAGCTATCCTGGTTTTGGCATGGCTGTCTACAGGCATCTACACCGTAGGGCCTGGCGAGGTTGGGGTAATCAGGCAGTTTGGGGCATTCACAGCTGAGGCCGGACCGGGGCTAAACTATCGCTTCCCGTGGCCTATTCAATCGGTTGATGTAGTTAATGTAGCTTCTATAAGGAGATTGGAAATCGGCTTCAGGACTATGGATGAGCTCGGAAGATCCGTGGAGCATAGGCGTGTCCCCGAAGAATCTATGATGCTCACCAAAGATAAAAACATTGCAGATGTCCAGGTGTTTGTCCTTTATCAAGTAAAAGACGCCCCCCTTTATCTTTTTGGATCTACAGAACCTGAACGCTTTTTAAGAATAAATACCGAGATCGCTTTAAGAAGTGCTGTGGGCGGGTTTGACATCGATCATATTATGACCGTAGGGCGGCCGGAAGTGGAGTCTACCACTTGGTATTTCTTGCAGCGGCTAATGGATGATCACAACACGGGGCTGCATATTGTAGGGGTTGAATTACAGACAGTTGACCCGCCAGAGGAAGTAAAAGAGACATTTTATGAGGTAGTAAGAGCTAAAGCCGATGAGGAAAGACTTAAGAGAGAAGCTGAAGGCTATGCAATGGATGTGGTTCCCCGCGCTCGCGGTGAAGCTACAAAAATAATACAAGCGGCAACAGCCTATAAAGAGCAGAAGATACTGATTGCCGAAGGAGAGAGCTCCGGTTTCCTTGCCGTAGCAAAAGAATACAGGCAGGCTCCGGTAGTGACCAAAAGACGGTTATACTTTGAAACAATTGAAGCCGTGCTGGCAAAAACCGAAAATATCATCGTCAACCCCAGGGTTGGCGGCGGCGTAACGCCACTGTTGCCCCTGAAAGATTTTGGCTTAGGGGCTAATTAAGGAGGAAAAGAATGAGTAAGACCAAAAAGACGATTGCTTCCCTTGTAGTTGCCCTGATCTTCCTGCTGGTTATTGCCATTTCCTTTACCTTTACAGTGGATGAAAGAGAACATGTGATTATCCTGCAATTTGGAGAATATATCAGGACCATAAAGGAGCCGGGCCTTTATCTGCGCATTCCTTTTATCCAGGTAGTGGAGAGGATGGAGGCCAGGGTAATGATTGGCGATGCCCCGCCAACCGAGTTTATCTCCCTTGACAAAGAAAGGCTTGTAATAGATGCCTATACCCGCTGGAGAATCGTCAACCCGCGCCTGTTTTTCACAACTGTTCGGAACGAATATGGCGCTGAGCCAAGAATAAACAGTGTAGCTATATCAAAGTTAAGAGAATTGATCGCCAGTTATAACCTTTGGGATATCATCGGGACCAAAAGAGAACCTATCATGCAGACTGTAGGCTCGCATGTCAATGAGGTCGCTTTAAAAGAGTTTGGCATTGAGGTAATCGATGTCCGCATGAAACGGGTGGATTTGCCCGAAGGAGTTCAGGAAGCCGTTTTTGCCCGCATGCGAGCCGAACGCGAAAGGATTGCCAAGGAGCATCGCGCTAAGGGAGAAGAAGCTGCCATGCAAATCAGGGCCGAAGCTGACCGGCAGGTAACGGTGCTTCTGGCCGAGGCTGAAAAGCAAAACAGGATTCTGCGGGGCGAAGGAGAAGCAAGAGCAGCTGCCATATATGCGGCAGCCTTTAATCAACATACCGAATTTTATAGCTTTTTAAGATCATTGCGAGCCTATGAACAATTCCTTAAAGAGAACTCTACCCTAATACTAGGAACTGATACTGAGCTGTTCAGATATCTTGAGAATATACGGGCAAGATAGCGCAAGTCGGGGACGGTTCTCAACTTGCTAGCCGTCAAGAAAAGCTATCGGCACTTTTAGATGGGCAAAATAGCCTGGCGGACAAACTGGATACCATTACCAAATGTCTGGAGCAGATCGAGGAAAAGGCTGCGGGGCAGTCTGATACGGCAAGCGGGGGAGAACAGGGACAATGAACCTGTTCTCCCCCTCCCTTTAGCGCAATAGCGCGAGCAACTCGTCTAGATCGACTATCATTGCTTTTAGAACTTTAATCCTGGCTTCTTGTACCGCAAAAATATTGTCAGTATTGCCCCGGATCCTGGGGCCGTCTTGTTTTTGTCTATTTTCCTTCAAATGGGCACGTTCATCGCGAATTTTGCCTAATGTGTCTGCAAACTTAGCCCTGTTTTCCCTGAACAAGCGCAGCTTTTCACGCACGGCAGCCGCTTTTTCTGCCGGGAACAGTTCCGGCTTTTCTTGTAGCTCCTTGATTAATTCCCTGACCAACTTTGTTTTTTCCCGAATGGTCTTTTGCAGGTCCTTAATCACCCGCTGGTTTTGTTTGATTTGCTCTGCCCGCATCCGGGCCTGCTCCCGCTGGAGTTTGGCGGCAGCGGCGGCTTCCCGGTAGACACTGCCTGTGACAGTGGCCTGTTCTCGCAAGGCCTTAATTGCAGCAGCAGCTTTCTCGCGTTCTGCTTTGGCAGCGGCGGCAGCCTGCTCGCGCATTTTTTTAATCTCAGGGTTAACCTTGGGCCTTATCTGACGGATTTGATCGGTATTTCCCGCTCCCTCCTGGCCGGTGGCCTTTGCATTCGCCGCAAAATATCCGCCGGCTGTCAGGAGCAACACTGCTATCATGCTGGTTGACAAAAGTTTTTTTAACAATGTACAGAGCCTCCTTCAGTTAAAAATTTAGTTCCTCTGCCTGGATATCATCCATTGCCTCCAGGGAGCCCAGGAATAACTCCAGCTCCTTGTCTATTTCTACCAGTAGTTGGCCGGTGCCTGCAAAGACGGGGTTTTGCGAAACAATCACCAGCGGCTTTTCCTGTCCGGCAGGTGAAACTTTCGCCGGTGCTGTCCCAGCGCCGGGCTCCAACTGCGGCTTGGGCTGGCCGGCAGTTACTGTCGCCTCTTTAGCGGGCTTTGCCACCTGAGCAGCCGGATCCGCGGATGGCTTTTCTCCTTCTCGAACCGTTGATACAGCTTGCCCTGGGGCCGGTTTTGCCTCTGGCTGACCAGTTGGCTTATCCGGTTTCGTTTGTGCCGCTCTGCCAGGGTCGCTCTTGCTGGTTAGCTCAGCTGGCTTTGGACCTATATTCTCGCAGCCGGCCAGGAGGACTGCCCCGAGCAAAAGCACTGCCAAAAGCCGCCTGCAATATTTTGGCAACGAGCGCACCTCCTTTCGGGTAAATTCCTGTAACTACTCAGAAGTCAGGTGTCAGTAGCCAGAAGTCAGAATGAGAAGAGCAGCGAAAACATTTGAAATTTAGAAGCATATTCTCGGGATATTCTCAATTCTGCCTCCTGAATTCTGAATACCTGAGTAGTTACAAATTCCTTCATAAAAAAGATTCTTCCTAAATATAGATACTTCTTGCTGCCCCCAAGCACTCAATCCCAATATCGAAGGGCCCATCTACAGGAGTTATGACCATGGCAGCTTGCCCTGGCTGCTTTTTGCGATTGAGTGCCGGGTTTAATCCCCGTTTTGCGCAATCCTATTGTACTTGCCCCATGTAACTGGCAGATAACCCAAATGTAAACAGTTTGTAAACAAATTATTTTTCAGGGAATACCACTTTTGCCATGGTGCCTTTCTCATCGCTTTCCAGGGTAATATGCCCGCCGTGCAGCTCAATAATGGTTCTGGCGATGGACAGACCAAGCCCCGTACCGCCTGTCGCCGCATCCCTGGACTTCTCCACCCGGTAGAACTTCTCGAATACCAGGGGTAAGTCTCCAGCAGGGATGCCGGGGCCAGTATCCCAAACCTTCAGGGTTGTCCCGTGTTCTCCTTTTATTACGCCCAGGCCCACCCTGCCGCCGGCAGGAGTAAATTTAACCGCGTTAGAAAGCAAATTGCCGGCAACTTGCTTTATTCTGTCGCTGTCTGCAAAAATTGGCGCCTCCCTGTCACAACCGCACACTACCAACTCTATGTCTTTAGACTTGGCCTGAACCGCAAACAGCTCTGCCATCTCTCTGACCAGGCGGCATAAATCGAACTCCTTCTTTTGCAAAACAATACCGCCAGCCTCCAGCTGCGCCATTTCCAGCAAGTCGTTGGTCATGGCGGTAAGGCGGTTGGTCTCCTGTAAAACCAGCGCCAGGCACCTGGGCCGCTCCCGGGGAGGGATCACATCGTCTAGCATCCCCTGCACAAAACCTCTGATCGCCGTCAAAGGCGAGCGCAACTCGTGGGAGACTCCGGCAATCAGTTCCCTGCGCATCTTTTCCATTGTTAGCAGTTTGTTTTTCAAGTCGTTAAAGGAGCGGACCAGCCGGCCTATTTCGTCGTTTCCGCTTTCCTCCAGGTCTGCGGTAGCTATGCCGCTGGCCATAGCCTCTGCGGCAATGCTTACGCGGACAATCGGCCGGGCCAGGCGGCGGGAAACAATGTAAACAATCAGCAAGGCCAGGCATAGCAAAACAGCTCCGCTAAGCCAGACAACTTTCCGGCCCTGGTCCAAAACTCCTTCCAGCTCGTTCAGGGGTGAAAATAAAATCACCGCTCCCGTTACCCGTTCGCCGGCCAGCGAAGGCACGCCAACCGCTACCACATAGGCGCCAAGTTCCGGTGCAAACTGGCGTCTTCTGATCACCGTCTCCCCCCGCCAGATTCCTTCCATAATTCCGGCCAGCCCCTCGTCTGCCAAAAGCTCCCGCCAGGCTGCCTGCTCTGGTAAGCCGCCGTTTTGCATGTTAAAGAGCACCACTCTGGCATTTGCCGTCTGACCAGCCACATCGGCGGCCAGAGCCAATTCGTTTTCCGTCAATAGGCCCCGCCTGGAGCTTGCCAACAGTGTGTTCAGGTAATAGCCCGTCTTCAGCATCTCCTCTTCCTTGGCCCGGAACAGGTGCTCTTTTAAAAGCACGGACAGAAAAAAGGAGAATAACAGAATGGCAGCAGCAATTATCAGCACATAGGTCAGCATCAGGCGGCCAAAAATGCTTTTCACCGGTCCACCTCAAATTTATAGCCCACGCCACGGACCGTTTTAAACCTGTAGCCGCAACCCTCGTTCTCCAGTTTTTCACGCAATCGCTGGATATGTACATCAACCGTCCTGGTCTCTCCGGCGTAATCATAGCCCCAGACTTTTGCCAAAAGCTGTTCCCGGTCAAAAACCTTATTCTGGTGCTGCCGGAGAAAAAATAATAACTGGAGCTCTCTCGGCTTTAGCTGGACCGTTTTTCCGTCCAAACGCACCTCATAAGTTTCCATGTTAATCTCCAGCAGTCCTATTTTGTCGACCGCAGACACCGAAGGGTTGCTTTCGGCCGTCCTCCTTAGCATTACCCTCACCCTGGCTACCACTTCCAGCGGGTCGAAAGGTTTCACCACATAGTCATCGGCGCCAAGCCTGAAGCTTGCCAGCTTGTCCTCCGTGCCGTCTTTGGCTGTCAGCATCAGCACCGGCACATTGCTCTCCTGCCGCAATACCTGGCAAACATCGAATCCGCTCTTTCCCGGCAACATCAGGTCAAGAATGACAACATCCGGTTTGGACTGGCGAAAAATATCCAGGACCCGGACACCGTCCTCAGCCAGAAAAACAGTAAAACCCTCAAACTCCAGGTAAAGCTTGAGGACCTCCCGGATATTGGCGTCGTCATCAACAACCAGAATCTTTTTTCCCATCCTTATCCCCTCCATACATGCTGTCGAGGTTGAATCTATTTTAACACACACGCAAAATCCCCCGTAATATCCCTAATAAATATTTCAATAGTTCGGGAACTTTTTTTGCGCCAAACGGTCTATATATCAGGTAGGACATTGGAAGGGATGGAACAAGATGTCTGTTTGCCTGTCCTTCGCGCGTGCTATCGGGGGGTAGTAAGTCAAAAACCGTCCCCGACTTGCCCCTGCCAAGGGAGAAAATGCCGTGTAAAAAAAATGTTAACAAAAGGAGAAAACAGATTAGAGCAGAATAGATAAATCAGGCTGAAGAAAAGCCTTTGAAACGGAGTGCAGCAATGAAACGCCGCTTCTTAAGCATTAGTTTATTTATCGCCGTCTTTTTTATCACTGCCATGATTTTACCTGGCAGGGCTTTTGCCTTTGCCGATGCCGAAGGTCACTGGGCCCGTTTTGACATCGACATCCTGACCAGCCACGGGGCAATCAGGGGCTATCCTGGCGGGCTTTTTTTGCCCAATAACAGCATTTCCCGCGCTGAGTTCGCCAAGGTGCTGATAGTGGCCTTAAACAAGGAAGACGAAGTTTGGGCACTGGAGGCTGGGCCGCCAGTTTTCCGGGATGTGGATTCCCAGCATTGGGCCAGGGGATATATTCAGCTTGCTTACGAATTAGGCATTGTGAGGGGTCATGCCGACGGCAATTTCCGGCCCGGTGACCCTGTCCGGCGGGCCGAAGTAGCCGCCATGCTGGTTAGGGCCTTAAACCTTGAAGGGGAGCGGGATCGGATGCCGCCCTTTCAAGACGCGGCACAGGTTCCCGCCTGGGCTACAAGCGCCGTTGCTACTGCATCTGCCAGAAAACTGGTGAGCGGTTACCCGGACCAGACCTTTCGCCCGGAAGGGCTGGCAACCAGGGCGGAAACCACGGCCATGATCAGCAGAATGCTGGAGCAAATGGGGGCGAAGTATCATTTTTACGGCAATTTGGAACAAACGGCTGCAGGCGGTATCCGGCTTTTAGCGGAAACCGGCCTGATTGAAATGCGTTTAACCCCCCAAACCAAGATCTACCTGGGCCCCCGGCCGGGAAGACCGGCGGACTTAAGCCGGGCCTTGCCTGCGCCGGCTTATCTCAACCTGGCTGCAGACGGAACAGCCAGCTTTATCCATGTGCTGACTGAGCCCAAAACGGAAAAGGGTATCCGCCTGAAGTTTGCCGGCTCATCGGAGCGGGATTTGACCATTGCCCGGGAACAGCCTCAAGCCTGGCAAAAAACCGAAGGACCGTGGACCGCTGCTAACCAGGCGCCCGCAGCAAACCTTGCGGCCGGCGCAGGACAGGGAAGAAGCCTCGAACTGACCAAAAAAGAGGTGGGGGCAGCAGAACTGACAGGCCGCACCGGGGCCGACGGGCGGGGAGTAGTGGTGGCAGTAATTGATACCGGGATTGACCCAGCCCACCCCGACTTCAGGGCCCAAGCCCCAGGCCAGGCCAGGATTGTGGATTTCCGCGATTTTTCCGGCGAGGGGCGGGTGGTCACCCCCGGCAGGTTAACTGCTGGGCAAGATAGCTATATCATTGGCGGTCAGCAGTTTAATTTCCGGGGGCTAACTTCCCAGGGCGGCTTATTTCGTTACGGGTGGCTGGAAGAATCAAGGGTAGGGATAGATTTTAACGGCAACAGGACCACTGGCGACAGATTCCTGGTGGTTGTGGCCGACCCCTGGCGGGCCGGGCAGTATGACACCGTTTATGTGGATACCAACAGCAACCGTTCCTTGGCGGACGAACTGCCCTTGCAGGAATTCCGCCTAACCCGGGACTACGCCAGCTTTCCCGGCGCCGGCGGGACTGCCGGCATGTCTTTTGTGGTATGCGAGATTCCTTCTACTGGTGCTGAAGCCATCCTTGGTTTCGATGCCAATGGCCACGGCACCCAGGTAGCCGGGGTAATTGCCGCCAACGGCGGTATTCAGGGCGTGGCACCCGGAGCTCAGTTAATGGTCATTAAAGCCATGGATAAAAACGGCCAGGCCGGTGATTGGGATACCCTGGCCAGAGCAATTCGTTTTGCCGCCGCGAACGGGGCCCAGGTGATCAACCTCAGTCTGGCAAATTACCGGGACGTAACTTCCGGTTTTAATACCCTGACCCAACTGGTAGACCGGATGACAGAACAGCATGGCACAGTCTTTACCATTGCTGCAGGAAACCGGGGGCCTGGCCTGGCTTCCCTGGCCACCCCAGGAAACGCCAGAAGCGCCGTTGGTGTGGGAGCCTACATTTCCCCTGCCATGTGGCTGGAGGACTATGGCTACCAGGTGCCCCGGGAGACGCTGTGGTACTTCAGCTCAGTCGGCCCCAGGCAGGACGGCCTGATGGGACCGTCGGTAATCGCTCCTGGCAGCGCCGTTACCACCCACCCCACCTGGATGGGCAGCGGGTATACCCTGGTGGAGGGTACCAGTATCGCTGCGGCCCATGCGGCTGGCGTGGTGGCCCTATTGTTGGACAGCGCCGACAGGGAGAAATTAAAAGTCTCGCCGGCCTCGATAAAACAAGCGCTGATCAGCGGAGCAAGGTCCATAGAGCATTTTAGCCCGGTAGAGGCTGGGGCGGGAGCAATCAACGCGCTTGCCGCCTGGTCAAGCCTGCGGCGCTTGCCACCCCATTCGCCGGTCGTTGCCTATACCTATAACCGGGCCCTGGGCTTAGGCGAAGGGCTCTATGCCCGGGATTTTATCCCCGGCCAGCTTCCCTTCCTGATGGTAAACCAGGCTAAAGACCCCATCACTGTATTCTGGGAGCCAACCGCCGCCTGGATGCGCACCGTATCCCGGCAAACCTTGCTGCCCCCGGGGATAAACCGCAGGGTTGGCGTGGAGTACCAGGTGCCGGAGAAGCCGGGCCTTTATACCGGTATTATTAAGGGAGTTGTCCCCACCAGCCCGGGAATGGATTTAAGGTTAATGGCCACAGTGATCCGGCCTTATCCGCTTACCAGGGCGAATGGCTTCGGCCAGGAATTGAGCGGCCAGCTTTCGGCAGGGCAGCACTATCGCTACTTTTTCCAGATTCCCGAAGGTACTGGCCGGGCCAACTTTAGCCTGGAAGTGCCAATGGCCGGCGGCAGATTTCAGGGCAGAGTGCGCTTTCACCTGGTTAGCCCCGATGGCCTGGAGACCTATGCCAGCGATTTCGCCGGTGTAAGCCACGAAGGTACAATTATGCACAGACAGGTCTCTCAAACGATTGAAAATCCCCGCCCAGGAAACTGGGAGGTTGTCGTCTACAGTTCCGCCGCCCTAAGCCTGTACGGCCGGCAGAATTCCAGCTTCACCCTTGCCGTCCAGGCGACAGAGGTTACAGAGACAAAACCTGCGGCTCCCCGCTGGCTGGTTGGTGTTATCCCCCGGAATCTAGAGCAAGGCAAATTAAGTCATATTACCCTGCAGGTGCGGGATCCCCGTACTTTGCGCCCGGCGGACACCGTGCTGGAGGTAAACGGGGCGATGATGGAAGTCCATGGCGGCAGGCTGACCTTTCCAGTAGTGCCGGCCAACAATCATCTGGAAATAACTATCAGGTAGCAAGTTGGGGACGGTGCTTGACTTGCCAGGCAGGGTAGCAAGTCAAGCACCGTCCCCAACTTGCCTGGTAATACTGTCAGGTAGTGGGAGGTTGAAAATGGACAAAAAGACAGAAAAAACAGCTAAAAAAAGCAAATCCGCCCACCCAGTTACTGTTCCTCCGCCGTCTGCTAATAAGAAGCAGGCACCGGGGCCGCAAGAGCAGGCCGGCCATGAAGCGCGCCGTCATCTCCCTCCGGCGGCAACAAAAAAGGGCGGGCAACCTGTTCTTGCCGGCCACGCTCCGCCAACACCGGCGAAGATTGCCAAGGTTTACGGTGGCAACATAACCCTCTACCAGATTGCCTTTATTGGCCTGGTGGCCCTGCTTTTTTACCCGCCTTTTTTCCGGGGGCTGTTTTTTCCCCGGGAACAGCAATGGACCCTGATTTTCGCCGCTGTCCTTTTCTTTTTCACCTGGCTTTGGAAAGAAAGCCGCCGGGAGGTTTCTTTTTTAACTAAACCTGTGGACTGGCTGGCCCTTGGCTTGGCGCTGCTTTATTGGCTCGCCATTTTTTGGGCTGCCAACCAACGCCTGGCGGTCGACGGGGCGATTAAGGCCTCGATCTACTTCCTGGTTTTCTGGCTCGTTTATCAGCTTGCAAAAGATACCAGGCGGATTGACGTCTTGATCAATGTGTTATACATAAGTGGTGTCGGGGTAGCCCTGGCCGGCCTTTTAACGGCAGTTGGCCTGATCCATATTGAAGATGGCTTTGTTGGCAGCAGGATTTTCTCCACCATGCAGTATCCCAACACGCTAGCTATTTACCTGGGGGCCGTCAGTATCCTGGGCTTTTATCTTTGGGTAAAGGCTGCCGGACCGTGGTCTTTTGCCTATGCTGCGGGGAACTATCTGTTGTTATTGGTTTTCTTAGCTACCGGATCCCGTGGGGGCTACCTGGTTTACCCCGTTGCGGCAGGCTTGTTTTTCCTCGTAACACCCAGGCAGTACTGGTTCCGGCTGGCGGCCTGCATCGGTATTGCCGCCGCCGCCGCGCTGGCTGGCAATTACCGTATGCTTCCATCAATTATGGAGGGGAATATCATGCACGCCTGGCTCTGGGTGGGCCTGGGTGCAGCTGTGGCCTGGGCCGGAAATGGAGTGCTTTTTCTTTCGCGGATAATGGCGGAGAGATTAAGGCTTAGCAAAAAAGCCCTTGCCGGGTTGGTCGTGGCCGGCCTGCTTGTAACCGGCTCCTTTGCGGCCTTTGCCTGGCAAGACGGCAAGCTTGTGGAAAGGATCCTCCCCACCCAAATCCTGGCCCGGATCATGGATATCGACCTGGAAGCCAGAAGCAGCATTGAGCGGATTTATTGGACAAGAGAAGCCTTAGAGAAACTAAGGGAGAGCCCGGTGGTCGGCTTTGGCGGCGGGGCCTGGGAGGCCACCTACCGCAGCCACCAGGACTATTTTTATAATACGACCCAGGTCCATAACGATTGGGCTCAGCTCTGGCTGGAGGTTGGCACCATTGGCTTCTTGCTCTTTGTGGGCGTCTGGCTGTTAATGTTTTATACCGGCTGGCAAAACTACCGCCGGGGCAGCCCGGAAGAGCGGCTGTGCCAGGCTGCTGTCCTGGCGGCGGCGGCAGGCATTGGGGCACATTCCTTAATAGATTTTAACTTTGCTCTGGCGTCTGTGCCCATTTTGGTTTGGGCTTTGTTTGGGATCACCAGAGCCCAGCAGGAAATTTATAGCCCTTCCGAAAAGGTCTTGCCGGCGAAAAATTTTGCCGGGCTGCGGCCGGTTTTTCTCTCTGCTGCAGCCGGGTTAGCGATTTTTTTGATAATTATGGCCGGCGCTCTTTTAATCGGAAACAGCTACGCAAAAAAAGCCGTGGCGGAATTAAACAGGCAGAACCAAAACAATGCTGTTGCCATGTTCGAAAAAGCCAGTGCTTACGACAGGTTTAATGCCGGATACCTGGCAGACCTGGGGCAGTTATACGCCCGGCAGGGTAATATGGAAAAAGCCCTCAAAACCCTGGAGAGAGCGCTAAATAAGGACCCCTATAACTGGCGCATCATGGTGATAAAGGCCGAAACCTTGTTTAACCATCAGGAATCCCAGCGAGCCGTTAACTATATGGAAAAGGCCAGGGACTTGGCCCCCTGGATCAGCAGTGTTTGGGAAAATCTGGCCTGGACCTACGCCCTGGCAGGCATTAATGCCCTGTCGGCTGGCGATTTAAATACGGCAAGAGACTTCATGGAAAAAGCAATTGCAGTGCCCGGGGAAATGGATAACCGGGCCGGCAACCTGGGGGAAATCGAGAAGCGGATCTGGGAGCAATGGGCGGGCTTTTCCAGGGCTCCCCGGGTACAGCTAAGCGCAGGTATCGGCAGCTATTTCCTGGGCCAGTGGCAAGAAGCCAGGACCCGGCTGCAGGCCGCCCGGGAGCACGAAAAAACCAGAGGAGACGCCTTACTATGGCTGGGCCTTGTGGCGGAAAAACAAGGGCAAGCCGAAGAAGCCAATCAACTCTTCCTGCAGGCGTTGGAAGCAGGGTCCCCCATGGCGCCGGACCTGGCAGTCATAAAAAAATTGCCAATATTGAAGTAGCAAATAGCAACTTGTCTCCCCTTGCTAAGAAAATTATTCTTCCCGATGAAGGATTTGAATGGTAAAAATAGAAGAATTATGTCAAAAAAGTGCGGGAGTGATCAGGCGATGTTAATGTCCAGAAAGGCAGTGGGACTGATATTATGTGTGATATACCTGCTTGGTTATGCTGGGCCTGCTTTCGCCAATCCCGGCGCTGCAGTGGGAGCTGCTGCTGCAGCAGTGTTCGCCGATGTGCCTGCCGGCCACTGGGCCGAAAAGGATATCGCGAAAATGAGGGCTAAAGGCATTGTCAGCGGGGTGGCACCCAACATGTATGGGCCAAACAGCCCTGTAACCAGGGAGCAGCTGGTGGTAATGCTTTCGCGGGCTATGGGCTGGGCGGACGAGGCCGCGGGAAAGACCCTGCCCGCCACCATCAACAACCATGACCGGATCAGCACTTGGGCCAGGAGTTTTGTGGCCTATGCTATTGAAAGAGGAGTAATTGCGGGAGTAGACCTGCCAAATTTCCGTCCCGCCGATGCGGCAAGGCGACATGAGGCGGCAGTACTGATTGTGCGGGCACTGGGCATGGAAGCCGAGGCAGCCCGCCTGGCGCAAGGTGTCAGGCCCCCATTCACCGATATCGCCAATATCCCCGCCTGGGCCTTAGGCCACGTTGCACTGGTGCGGAATCTGAACATCATGTCCGGAAACCCGGACGGAACTTTTAGACCTCTAGACCCGATCAACAGGGCCCAGATCGCGGCAGTCCTGGCCAGGGTAGACAACCAGGCCAACAGGCTGGCGGCAATGGAAAGAAGAGGAGAAGTGTTTACCGTCAGTCCGGCAGATCGTTCAATATTAGTTACTGTCTCCGGCGGGGTTACTATCACCGTGCCGGTGGCCGCGGACGCCGCCATTTTTAAAGCCGGGAGAACTGTTCCCCTGACAGGCCTGGCGCGGGGCGACAGGGTGTTAATTGTGAGTAATGCCGCCGGCAGTGCAGCATTTATAGATGTGATGCGGCCCGAGGATTTTCGCTTTGACCAGGTAACCCTCAGAGGGACGATTAAAAGCGTTAACCCGACCGCCAACCCTACATTTGTTCTTACCCGGCAAGAAGGCGGGGATGTCACCATTTCTGTTGCAACAGATACCCAGATCTTTTCTGGCACCCAGGCTAGAGCCATTTCGGACTTGAGCGCCGGTCTCAGCGTGGAAGCAATTGTGGAAGGCACCAGGGCTGTCAGAATTAATCTGTTAAGCGGGGACCAGCAGGTGACAGGAAGGCTTAAATCAGTTGCCCTGACAGCTGGCGTTCACTCAATTGTCGTCACTCGCCCCGACAATACTGATTTTACCGTCAGGCTGGCTCCGAATGTATCAGTACTGCTTGATTCCAGGTCCGCAAAGGCGGAGGATCTATTCCCGGGCCAATCCCTGGAAATTACGGTGCGAGGTAACAATGCCACACTGATTCTGGCTTCCAGTGTGGAGACGGATGCGGAGGGAACGCTGGCTGCTGTGGCCTTTGCTCCCAGAGAGGCCATTAGAATCGTCCGCAAAGACGGAACGGAAATTACCTTCCCGGTGGCTCCCGATGTACGAGTGCGGCGCGCGAACACCACCATCACCCTGCGGGATCTTTTGCCGGGGGATGAATTGGAAATTAACCTGAGAAACGGTGTGGTGCAACGGATTTATGCCAGTCAACTGGAAAGGAGAATTCAGGGTAGGGTGCAGGCGGTTACTATTGCGGCAACACCAAGGATTAGCCTGATGGAAAGGGACGGGGTTGAACGCGCCTACAGCATTGCCCCCAATGCCAGGATTACCCGGGGAACAAGTGTGATCTCGCTGCCGTCTGTTCAGATCGGGTCTGACGCAACCGTAACGGTTGTGGGCGGTTTAATTACGGAAATGAATGTGGAGCTTCGCACTACCCAGGATTATGTGATTGGCGTTGTGGAAAATATTAATACAACTGCCCGGGTGCTGGTGCTGAAAGAAAAGGACACCAACCGCCTAAGGGAGATTTTCTTGCGGAGCGGGGCCGATCTGATCAGGTTCGGCAGCTTTATCAATCTCAATAATGTTAGAATTACCGACGAAGTGATTGTGGTTGGAAAAGTGGAATCGGGAGTATTTATGGGCTCCCTGGTCGTGATAGTGGGAACCGCAGACTAGCAAGCCGGGAGCAAGCGGGGACGGTTCCTGACTTGCAATCCATAGTAGCAAGCCGGGGACGGTTCCTGACTTGCTAGCAAATTGGGGACGGTTCCTGACTTGCAAGGCCGGAATCTGAGAGAATCACAGTGAAGGAGCCAGCTTAATCATGAAAACTTGGTTAGTCACCGGCGGCGCCGGCTTTATCGGCAGCAACTTTATCCGGCAGTGCCTGGCTGAGGAAGAAACCTTGCGGATCATAAACCTGGATCAGCTCACATATGCCGGAAACCCGGAATCCCTGGCTTTGGTGTCAGACCACCAAAACTATATTTTTATCCACGGTGATATCAGAAACCGGGCCTTAATCAAGGAATTATTATTAAAATACCATCCCGAGGCTATTGTCAATTTTGCGGCCGAGTCCCACGTCGACCGCTCTATCGACGGGCCAGCCGACTTTATCTGGACAAACACCGTCGGTACCTTCGAACTGCTGGAGGCGGCGCGGTTTTATTGCCACAGCCTGGATGCCGGCAAACGCCAGGGTTTCCGTTTCCTGCACGTTTCCACCGACGAAGTCTACGGCTCCCTCGGCCCTGATGGGTATTTCACCGAAGAAAGCCCTTACCGCCCCAGTTCACCCTATTCTGCATCCAAAGCAGCCGCAGATCACCTGGCCCAGGCCTGGCACCATACCTACAGCCTGCCGGTGCTGATTACCAACTGTTCCAACAACTACGGCCCCTACCAGTTTCCTGAAAAGCTGATCCCGCTGATAATTATAAAAGCCTTGGCCGGCGAACCCCTTCCGGTATATGGCGACGGGTTAAACGTGCGCGACTGGCTGTATGTGGAAGACCACTGCCGGGCGATCAGAACCGTGCTTAAAAAAGGCCGCCCCGGCCAAACCTACAACATCGGCGGGCACTGTGAAAAAACAAACCTGGAAGTGGTAAAAACAATCTGCGCCATCCTGGATGAACTGGCACCGGATTCTCCCGTTCTTCCCCACGCCGCCCTTTTAACATTTGTGAAAGATCGCCCCGGCCACGACCGGCGTTACGCCATCGATGCCGGCAAAATCCGGCGCGAACTAGGCTGGACACCGCAAGAAACCTTTGTCACAGGCCTTGAGAAGACCATCCGCTGGTACCTGGAAAACCGGCATTGGTGGCAGCGGGTGCAAAACGGAAGTTACCGCGGAGAGAGATTAGGATTGGGGGTGGCAGGCAATGAATAAAGGCATTATCCTGGCCGGCGGGTCCGGCACCCGGCTTTATCCCCTTACCCGCGTGGTGTGCAAACAGCTGTTGTCGATTTACGACAAACCAATGATCTATTACCCCCTAAGCATCCTGATGCTGTCTGGCATCACCGAGATCCTGGTCATCACCACTCCCCAGGATCAACGCCTGTTTCAGGAACTGCTAAGCGACGGCAGCCAGTGGGGTATCAGCATCCGCTATGCGGTGCAGCCAAGCCCCGACGGCCTGGCCCAGGCCTTTATCATCGGCCGCGACTTCATCGGCAAGGACAACTCCGCCCTCATCCTGGGGGACAACATCTACTTCGGCCACGGGCTCCCGGACAAACTGCGGGCTGCTGCCACAAAGAAAGACGGCGCCACCGTATTCGGCTACTGGGTGCGGGACCCGGAGCGCTACGGAGTGGTCGAATTTGATGAAAACGGCCAGGCTTTAAGCATCGAGGAAAAACCGGCCTGCCCCAAATCCAATTATGCGGTTACCGGCCTTTACTTTTACGATAACCAGGTTGTAGACATGGCCGCCGGCTTAAAGCCCTCTGCCCGTGGCGAACTCGAAATCACCGACATCAACAAGCTCTATCTTGCGCAGGGCCAGCTGCGCGTGGAAAAGCTTGGCCGCGGCATCGCCTGGCTGGATACCGGCACCCATGAAGCCCTGCTGCAGGCCGCCAACTTTATCGAAACCATTGAACAGCGCCAGGGGCTGAAAATCTCCTGCCCGGAAGAGATCGCCTACCGTATGGGGCTGATCGATGCCGAGCAAGTGTTAAGGCTGGCCGAGCCGCTTAAGAAAAACGGTTACGGCCAATACCTGATAAATCTTGTCCGGAAGGATGGACCGGCATGAAAACAATAGCCACGAAGCTGCCCGGGGTGTTGGTCATCGAGCCCCCGGTGTTCGGTGACGCCCGCGGCTTTTTTATGGAAACCTGGAACCAGAAGCGCTACGCCGAGGCCGGCCTGCCCGCTTCCTTCGTCCAGGACAACCTTTCTTTTTCGAAACTGGGCACTTTGCGCGGCCTGCACTTTCAGCATCCCAATGCCCAGGGCAAACTGGTCTATGTTTTGCAGGGCGAGGTGTTCGACGTAGCGGTAGATATCAGAACCGGCTCGCCTACCTTCGGTCAGTGGGTGGGGGTTACCCTATCCGCTGCCAATAAGCGCCAGCTCTATATTCCCGAAGGGTTTGCCCACGGCTTTTGCGTCACCAGTGAAACCGCCCTTTTTGCCTATAAGTGCACCGATTTTTACAATCCAGCGACCGAGGGCGGCATCGCCTGGGACGACCCGGACCTCGGCATCCCATGGCCAGACAGCAAGCCCATTTTGTCGGAAAAAGACCGGAATTACCCGAGGCTGAAAGAGCTTCCGCCGGAGCGGCTGCCAATTAAAAGCGCCGGCTTCCAGCCGGCAGCAAGCAAGTAGCGCTGGCTTCCAGCCGGCATTCGGTAGCCTCAGGCAGAAAGGAACAGATATATGCCCCGCGCTTTATCGCCGCGCATCCTGCTCACCGGCAAAAACGGCCAGGTGGGCTGGGAGCTGCACCAGACCCTGACCCCCTTAGGCGAAGTAGTGGCCTTAGACCGCCAGCAGCTAGACCTGGCAGACCCCGATCAGATCCGGAAACGGGTGCGGGAAATCAAGCCCGATCTTATCGTCAACGCCGCCGCCTACACCGCTGTGGACCGGGCCGAAGCAGAGCCCGGACTGGCTATGGCCGTAAACGGTATCGCCCCTGGAATCTTGGCCGAAGAAGCCAAGCGGATCGGTGCGGCCATTGTGCATTACTCCACCGATTATGTTTTCGACGGCACCAAGGCCACCCCCTATACCGAAGAAGATGCACCAAACCCCCTGAATGTTTACGGGCGCACCAAGCTGGCTGGCGAACAGGCCATTCGGGATGTGGGAGTGCCGCATCTTATCTTGCGCACCAGTTGGGTATATGGCATGCGCGGCAAAAACTTTCTGCTCACCATCCTTCGATTGGCCCGGGAACGGGAAGAACTAAAAATAGTTGACGACCAAACAGGCGCCCCCACCTGGAGCCGCGCCGTCGCCGAGGCCACAGCCCGGATCTTATCAGCCGGCCCCCTGTCCCTGGCCGCCGCCGGTATTTATCACCTGACAGCCGCCGGCAGCACCACCTGGTACGGGTTTGCCAGAGCGATCCTGACGCTTGATCCAGACCAGAGCGAGCAGGTCTGCAAACATGTTAGACCAATCCCGACCGCCGAATATCCCACCCCTGCCGCCCGCCCGGCTTTTTCGGTGCTGTCAAATGCCAAGCTAAAGGCTTTTTTTGGCCTGACGTTACCAGACTGGGAACAGAGTTTAAAATCGGCTTTAGTGAGGGACCAAGTTAAATCTGGGGCCAATCCTTAAAAAGTACTCCTTCGCTGTATAGAAGTAGGTGTAAAAAATGAGCCTGCCGTATACGGAAGGCGCAATTGGCAAGGACAGATCGAGAATCTCGGCAAGGTTTATGCCGAGGTTCTATTTTTGTGCAATAAAACATAAAAACTAAGGGGTTAAAGGCTGCAACGCAAAAAGCTCGGGCATAAAAACAGTTGGCATATATGTGAAACTATGGTATTATTTTCTTGAATAGCCAAAAGCTATACCTCCACGAGAAAGGAGGTGAAAAAATGAGGACAATTCGCCGAAATAAGCAATGGGCGGGAAATATCTGCCTGGTTGTTTTTGCGGCCCTCCTTTTCTCCATGGTGTTTATGGGACCGGGAGCCGCTCAAAGTGTCGCTCCCACGGCAGCAGCAGATGAAATAACGTGGGTAGAGATTCCGGATGATGAGCTGACAGTACCCTACGATGTGGATCTCTGGTTTTTGACGATCCACCTGCAGGCCGCCACTCCGGATCTTTTCATGCCGTTGTGGTATCAACTCCTGGTAGGGGGTATGGTCTATGAAACCGTCTATCTCGACCAATATATCTATGACATAGTTTATTATGATGTTGATGCAGCAGTTTATGATTTGGTGTATTTCGTGTACAGCGACCTGTTCATTAGCCGCACACCTTTCCAGCTGGCCGTTTGGTACGACGACGTCCTGCTTAGGAGCGTCTCCATAGTTTTTGAGGGTCCGCCGCCGGAAGATCCGCCAGGCCCGACACCATGGCCAGGGCCGGGAGTTGGTGTGCCTGCCCCGCCGCCGGTTGTTCCTGGCCAGCCCATAGTTGTAACGCCTACGGTTGTTGACGGCAACGCCACCGCGGTTGTAGACAGCGGCTCTGTACAGAGCCAACTGCAGGCCGAACCCCAGGCCAATGTCGTTTCCCTAAAAGTTCCGGCAACGGCAGGAGTAACCCAGCTGGCAGTGCAATTACCTACTGCTGTGGTTAATAATTTGGCTGATGCCAAAAGAGGCATTAACATTGAAACCCAATTCGGTACTTTCCTGTTGCCGGCTGGGTTCCTGGCAGCTCCGGAGGTTATCAATCAAATGGTTCCGGGCGCGCGGCTTGAGCTAGCAGTAAGGGCCATTCCAGCGGCCCAGGCCGATGCCCAGTTGGCTGCAAGGCCAGCCGGGGCCTCGCCAGTGGGCCAGGTGGTGGAAATTACCATGTCAGTGGTAAATCCGGCCGGCGCGAGTACCGCCATCAGTACCTTCGCCCAGCGGGTCTGGGTCAGTCTGCCTTTCGAGGCTGCCCGGCTGGGGGCTGCCCCCGCCTGGAGCTTGGGGGTGTACCGGCTGGATGAAGCCACCAATACCTGGGAGTTCCGGGGTGGCAAGGTAAACCTTGCTGCCGGAACGGTATCGGCCGGGCTGAATGCCTTCAGCAAATTCACAGTCATGGCCTACCACCGGACCTTTGCCGACATCAGGACCCACTGGAGCCAACAGGACGTGGAGATCATGGCTTCCCGGCATGTTGCCAGAGGGATAGACCAGAACCGGTTTGAACCAGACCGGAACACCACCAGATCCGAATTCGCGGCGCTCTTGTTGCGGTCCATGGGTGTAGCGGCCACCAGGCCGGCTCGCGCTACCTTTAACGATGTGGCTGCAGACAAGTGGTACTTCGCCGAGGTAGAAACGGCCCGCCGGGTTGGTTTGGTAATCGGTTACGAGGACAACACCTTCCGGCCGGAGCAAAGAATAACCCGGCAGGAGATAGCGGCCATGGTTAACCGGGCCATGGGCATTGCCGGCAAGCCAGTTACAATGACCGACGCCGAAGTGAACACCCTGTTAGCGCGGTTTGCCGATGCCACAAGCATTGCCCCCTGGGCCAGGCACGCGGCTGCGGCAGCAGTAAAGGCCGAAATTGTTAAAGGCCGTACTGCCACCACCCTGGCGCCGGTAGCTTTCGGCACCCGGGCGGAAGGTACGGTAATGCTTAAGCGAATGCTGGTTGGACTAGGAGAAATATAAAAACATAATTAGCGCTTAAACTTTGCTTCAGGCCGTTGTTCGGGCCAATTTTGACCCGGCCAACGGCCTTTTTCGTTGCCCAACTGACGGGGTTGGCGGCGGGAAACGACAAAAATACAAATATAGTCGAAAGAAAAGGAATAGAAATATGTTTTTCGCGGAAGGTAATTTCTCCATTATAGGAGAAATAAAGAATAAATGGCAGATTAAGCCAATCCATTGCTGGTTTGTGCGATCGTTTAATCGCCATTTTTCCGCAGTGCTTTACAGGAAAAGGCTATCCGCTCACTGCTTGCGGCTAAGCGCTTAGCTAATGATTTTCAGCCGTACTATTTTTAAGATTAACAAGGAGTGCAACTATGCCGGGACTAGCTGCCAAAGCAGTGCCAAAGCCAGACCGCCAACCGCTGTTATACCTGAACCTGCAACCCCTGGTACTGCTTGGCCTGGGCTTGTTGCTATTTTTCCCGCCCTTTTTGCGCGGCCTGTTTTTTGCGCCCGAGCTGCTGGTTACCCATCAGCTGGCAGCCGCCATCTTCCTGGCCTTCGTTTTAGACCGGGCCATTAAAAGAGAACCGTTCACCTTTTCCCACCCGTTAGACTGGTTGCTCCTAGGCCTTTTTTTGGCTTACCTTGCCTCAATCAGCGTGGCGGTTAACCTGCGCGGAGCCGTGGGCGAAGCCTTAAAATACCTGAACTATTTTCTGGTTTACTTTATGATCTCTCGCAGTTCCCGTAACGAACAAACAATTAATTACCTTCTGCACATAGTCTTTGCCGGGGCGGTTGGCGTGGCTCTGATCGGCCTCCTCTCGGCAACCGGGCACCTTAATTATCCCGGGGCCTGGGCGGGCACCCATATCAACTCTACTTTGCAGTACAGAAACGCGCTGGCCGGGTACCTGGTGGCGGCCCAGATTGTAGGGTTCACCCTGTGGGTCCGGGCCAGAAACCCCCTGCACCAAACCCTGCTGGCCTTAGGGAGCCTGCTTATGGTCACCGTGCTTTTGCTTAGCCAGTCCAGAGGCGGGTGGATTGTTTACCCCCTGGCGGTGGCGGTCTGGCTGGCCGGCCTGCGGGACCGTTTCTGGCGGGGCTGTTACCTTTTCTTTCTGAATTTAGGGCTGGCGATGCTGACAGCCCGCTTCTTCCTGCCCGAGGTCCTGGCTAAAGACGGCACCGGTGCCGTCAAGGTCCTGCTGGTTGCTTGCGGTGTCATGGTGGCGGCCCAATTGCTGGTAGCCCTGGGCGATTACCTGCTGGCCAGGCGGGACCTGGAGCAGCCATACCGGGCGCTTCTAACTTATGGCGGCCTCCTGTACATTGCCGCCGTTGTCGGCACCTATTTGTTCTACGCTGCTCAGGCACTGCCCCGGGTGGGGACCCAGTTTTTGCCGGCGGCCCTCCTGGACAGAGCCGGCACCATCAGCCTGGAAGACCCGAGTGCTGTAAGCAGGTTTGTTTTTTTCCGCGATGCCTTGGAGATCATCAAAAACCACCCCCTGTTAGGCGCCGGCGGAGGAGCCTGGAACACCCTCTACCATCGGTATAAAGAGGGCGCATACTTTACCACCGAGGTCCACAGCGTTTTCATGCAGACCTGGGTGGAAACCGGCACCATCGGTTTTCTGCTCTTTACAGGTTTCTGGCTGGTGCTGGCCTATGTCCTTTGGCGATTAGCGACTAGCCCTGCCGCCCCAGGTTACCCCCTGGTCTGGGGGAGCGGGGTGGCCGCCCTGGCCCTGGTGGGTCATAGCGCCATCGATTTCAATTTATCCCTGCCGGCCCTGGCGATCTTAGTGTGGGCCCTGGCCGGGATCGTTCGCGGAGGCATCACCGGGACTGAGTTCCAATCCGGCTATCGGCCCGGTTTTAATCAGCTTGCATCCATAATAGGGAAAGCATTAGGGAAAGCACCGGCTATCCCGCAAAAACAACACGTTAATCATAGGCCTTGGTTGCAGCTGGCCGTCGGCCTCCTTTTGGCCTTGGCTTTATGGCTGCCGGCCTGGCGGTTTTACCAGGCTGGCGTCCTGGGAGCCGAGGGAGCCAGGGCTATCAACGCTCAAAAACCTTTTGCGGCAAAGGAGCTAATGGAAAAAGCCCACCGGCTGGACCCCTTTACCGCCACTTACCTTGCCGACCTGGCCCAGGTGGAAGCCGCCCTGGGGCTGGCCAGAAAAGACCCCGCCGCCTTGCAGAAGGCGAAGGAATATGCCCGAACAGCAGTCCGGCTGGAGCCCTTTAATCCCCGGGTGCGCGCCACAACCTCCGTGGTTTACCTGCTGATTGGGTACCCCGACCAGGCAGTGGCCGAGGCCCATGCCTTAATAACCATCAACCCCCTGGATGTGGGAGCTTACGAGTTTTACGGGCGCACAGCCATGGCAGCTGCCAGGCACTACCTGGCCAGACGGGAGTTCCCCATGGCCAGGACCTACCTGGAGCGGGTAGCCCAATTGCCGGCCCGGGTCGAAGCCAAGGCCAGAGAAAGCCCTGCCCCCAAACCCGGCCAAAGGCAGCGAAAAATGACGGTGACTCCCCTGATATCCTTAAGCGCAGGCCAGGCGGTCTGCCTGTTGGGGGACTACCTAACGGCGGAAAAGCTGCTTCAATCGGCCGCAAAACAAAAAGAACTGGCCGCCGAAGCCTCCCTCTGGCTGGCGGTAACGGCGGCCCGCAGCAATAGCCAGGCCCAGGCGGAAAAGCACCTGGCCCGGGCCAGAACCGAACAGCGGGCGGCAGACGCGGTATTTAAAGAAATAATACAAACTCCGGCATTAAAATAAGGCGGCCAGCCGTAAAAATCTCACGGGGGTGTAAACAATTGAACGATGAAATTACTATCGACTTAAAAGACTACCTGCGTATTTTGGGCAAGTGGAAGTGGGTAATTATCCTGATCACCGCGGTTTCTATAGTTACCGCCGCGGTCTTAAGCTGGTTTGTCTTGCCGCCTGTTTACCAGGCCAAGGCCGTCATCCAGGTGATCCGGGGCGAGCAAAGGCCGGTGGCCGCAAGAGAAGCTCAAACCTTGGAAGAGGTAGTCGGCACCCTGTCCCGTCTTCCCCAGATGACCATCAACACCTATGTCAGCCAGCTGAAAAACCAGGAGGTCTTCCAGCAGGTGATCAAGCGCCTGAACCTGGACCAGACCCTCTATACCCCTGCGGGATTGTCAGGCATGGTATCCGCCCATGCCGTCAGGGATACCAACCTGATCGAGGTCCAGGTTCAAAATACTGATCCCAATTTGGCGGCTAATCTGGCCAATGCCATCAGCGAAGAATTCATGGTGTTTATTAACGAAAATAACCAGGAGCAGCTGGGCAAGTCCATGGAGCTGCTTAGAAGCCAGCTGGAAAGCACCGACCGGGAGCTGGCCGCCGCTACGGAAAACCTGCGCAAGTTCGACGCCCAGCCCCGCAGCGTAGAATACCTGGCGGAACAAATGACCAGCCGGCTGGCCGACCTGAGCAATTTCCGCTCGCAACAAATTGCGGCAGAGGTCTCCCTGCAGCAAGAACTGGCCGGCAAAAACCGGCTGGAAGCGCGCCTGGCCCAGACCCCGCCGGTGATTACAATTACAACAAAAATAGAGCCGCCGTTAGACGGGAGCGAGTTAAGTCCGGGCACTTCTGCCGGGCAGGTGGTGACGGAAGAGCCTAACCCGGCCTACGACCGGATCACCCAGGAATTAGCCGCAAGAGATGTTAAAATTACCGAATTGCAGGCCCGGGTAGCGGCCATCACAGCCACTGTTAAGGCACTGGATCGGGAAATAACCGGTCTGCAGGCGGAAATCGCCGGCAAGCGAGCCGAGCGGAGCCAACTGCAAGGGAGCGTGGACCGGCTTGAAGCCACCTACGGCGTTTTGGCGGATAACATCACCCGTACCCAAGTGATCAGGTCCATCAACATCGGGGACGCCAGCTTAATGGTGGTAGCCGGGGCGGTAACCCCGACCGATCCAGTTAAACCGAGAAAGATGTTGAACGTGGCCATCGCCTTTCTGCTGGGCTTAATGGTTTCCGTCTTCCTGGTCTTCTTGCTGGAGTTTTTAGACAACACCATCAAAACCCCGGCAGATATCGAGCGGCACCTGGCAGTTCCAGTGCTGGGGAGTATTCCTTTTCATGAACCAAGGGATAGCGTATCCGGCGTCGGTAAAAAGGGCTGGTTTGCGAACCAAAACGAACCTGTTCCCGGCGCTGCGGGCTACCCGGCGGCCGGCATCGCCCGCGGAGAAACCTCCGCCACCAAGGAATAGGAGGGACGGCTAATGACAAGAAGTATTTTAAAACCCATTGCCTACCACGAGCCCAAATCCCCGGCAACCGAGGCCTACCGGACGTTAAGAACCAACATCCAGTATGCCGCTGTGGATCGCCCTCTGCAGAGCCTTTTAATTACCAGCGCTGGGCCGGGAGAGGGCAAATCCCTTACGGCGGCTAACCTGGCAATAGTAATGGCACATGGCGGAAAAAAGACCCTCCTGGTGGACTGCGATTTAAGAAAGCCCATGCAGCAGCGCCTCTTCGGCCTGAGCAACCTGACCGGGCTCACCTCCCTTTTGGTACAGGGAGGTGACCCTGCCGGTGTAACAAAAGAAACTATGGTTCCCCAACTTGGACTGATCACCAGCGGCCTGATCCCCCCCAACCCCGCCGAACTGCTTGGCTCCCAAGCCATACGTCCGCTGATCGAAGAGCTGAAGAACAGGCATGAATTCGTAATTTTTGACGGACCGCCCCTCATTGCCGTTACCGATGCCGCCCTTCTGGCTCCCTGGGTGGACGGGGTACTCCTGGTTATCGAGGCCGGCAAGACCCGCATCGACATGGTGCAGGAGGCCAGGTCCATCATTCAAAACGCCGGGGCCCGGCTGATTGGCTGCGTGTTAAACGGCGTGCGCCGTAAAACCAAGGATTACCACTACTACTATTACTACGCGGAAAAGAGCGGTACCGATGATTGACCTTCACGCCCACATCCTGCCAGGTGTGGATGATGGGCCCGCCACCTGGCCGAAAGCCCTGGAGCTTTGCCGGCAACTGGCCAGCCAGGGAGTTGCCGGGGTAGTCGCCACCCCTCACTTTTTGCCGGGAAGCTACCCTGATGCCGTGCAAGTATTGGAATTGACCGCCGAACTCACGAGCAGGCTCCAGGCTGCAGGGGTGGACCTGACCGTCTACCCGGGGGCCGAGGCCTGCCTGGTTCCGGAACTCCCCCGGTTAGTGGCCGCCGGGACTGTCCCCACCTTAAACAACGGCGGGCGCTATCTTTTGGTGGAACTCCCTTTAGGGGAAATACCCTCCTGTGCCGAAAACGTCCTTTTCTCCCTGATGTTAGACGGGATCACCCCGGTCCTGGCCCACCCCGAGCGAAACGCCAGCCTGCAGGAAAACCCTGCTTCGCTGGCTGCCCTGGTGGAGCGGGGCACCCTGGTCCAGGTCAACGCCGGCAGCCTGGCAGGGGAATTCGGGCCCAGGGTGCAGAAGTTTGCAGGCAGCCTGGTCCGGCAGGGCTTGGTCCACTTTTTGGGGAGCGACGCCCATTGCCCCCAAAAACGCCCCCCCCTCTGGCCTGCCGCCCTGGCACGGCTGGAAAAGCTGGCTGGCCGCGAAGCTGTCTTGCCCCTAACCCTGCATAACCCCAAAGACTTGCTGGCCGGATCAGAAGTCGCCGCATCCCCCGGTCCCACAGCCCTTTCCGGGCGGGGAGTCAATCTTTGGGAACGGGTCTTAGGGCGAATCCTGGGAAGTATTGTCAAATAATAGCGGAAATAGTTATAAATTATGGAAATATATGTTATTAATAAAGCAGGATAAATCTGGCAGTTGCAGAATATCTGATCTTACAATTTATTGTGGGAGACAATGAATCCCGGGGTTTAAGCGGGCGCCCAGGCCCCGGCGGTGAGTCAGTGGCGCGACCGGCCCAGCCTTTTAGTTTAGGAGGGAGCAAGATGGACCGGGAAAAGATCGCCACGGTTGGGGCCTTAAAGAAAACCCTGCGAGATTTAGGCTACTATCAATTCCAGGTTAATGATCTGATCGCCGGTGTGACGGGGACCCCAGACCTTTCCCGTTGTACCCCGGCCCAGCTCGACGAAGTGATTGCCGCATTGGAAGAGCAAGTAGCCTTTGCCCTTCAATGCCTGAACCCCGACAAGCCGTCGTAAGGCAAGAGGCTTTTGTAAGGAGCGTATCCCCGCCCTTTAAAGCGGGTTACTATCGATGATAACAGGACTTTTGGGGAGGCGTGGAGAGTTGGCAATAACGCAATTAACTGGTGCCGGTCACTTAACCAGGGCGGAACTGAAAAGAAAATTTGCTGTCCGGACTGCTAATGTGGCTGTCGTTGGCCTGGGCTATGTCGGCCTGCCGCTGGCAGTTGAAAAGGCCAAGGTGGGCTTTCAGGTTATGGGCATCGAGCAGAACCCCAAAAGGGCCTACAATGTTAATAACGGCGAAAACTACATCCTCGATGTGAAAGACGAAGAGCTGAAAAAGGTTGTTCATGCGGGCAAACTTAAAGCCTACACAGGTTTTTCCTGTCTGCCGGGGGCAGATGCCATCGTCATCTGCGTGCCCACTCCTCTTACCCCCAACCTGGATCCGGATATTTCTTACATTGTAAGTGTCACCAAAGAAATTGCCACCCATCTGCGCCCTGGCCAACTGATTATATTGGAAAGCACCACCTACCCGGGTACCACCCAGGAGGTTATCCTTCCCCAGCTGGAGGCAACCGGTTTAAAGGTGGGACAAGACTTTTTCGTTGCTTTTTCCCCCGAACGGGTAGACCCGGGCAATAAGCGCTACACCACCCAAAACACCTCCAAGGTGGTGGGCGGCATAACCCCGGCCTGCCTGGATGTGGCACAGACCTTCTATGCCCAAACCATTCATATGGTAATACCGGTTTCCACCCCTGCGGCGGCCGAGATGACCAAGGTTTTTGAAAACACCTACCGGGCAGTGAACATCGCCCTGGTCAACGAGATGATGCTCTTATGCGACAAAATGGGGCTCGATGTGTGGGAAGTGGTGGATGCCGCCGCTACCAAGCCCTTCGGCATCCAGACCTTTTACCCCGGACCCGGGGTAGGAGGCCACTGCATTCCCATCGACCCCTTCTACCTGACCTGGAAAGCCCGGGAATACGGCTTCCATACCAGGTTTATCGAGCTGGCGGGGGAAATAAACTTGGAAGTCTCCTGCTATGTAGTCAACAAGGTAGGGCAGGCCCTGAACCGGGTGCAAAAGTGCCTTAACGGGGCCAAGATACTGGTCCTGGGCGTGGCCTACAAAAAAGACGTGGCCGATGTGAGAGAATCCCCGGCCCTGCGCATTATCGACCAGCTGCTCCAAAGCGGGGCGGAAATTACCTATCACGACCCCCTGATCCCCTTTGTGGAACCCCACGGCCGGAGCATCTTCAGCGCCGAGAGCGTACCCCTGGCCAAAAGCGCGCTGGCAGCGGCCGACTGTGTCCTGATCATTACCGATCACTCCGGCATTGACTATGAATGGGTGGTACAACACTCCCGGCTCGTGGTCGATACCAGAAACGCTACCAAGCATGTGCAAGACAACAGGAGGAAAATAGTCAAGATCTGAGGTGGACATCATCGAGGCCCTTAATTTCGCCCTTATCGGCTGCGGCCATATTGCCGCCAAACACGCCCAGGCCATTGCCAACATAAAGGAGGCCCGCCTGGCGGCGGTGTGCGATACCAGCCCCGCCCGCTCCGCCCCCTTCCGGGACAAGCATGGCGCCAGGGAATACAGCGACTACCGGCAGTTATTGCAAGACCCCGGGATAGACGTGGTATGTATCTGCACCCCCAGCGGCCTCCATGCCCGAATGGCTGTAGACGCCGCCAGGGCCGGCAAGCATGTGGTGGTGGAAAAACCCCTGGCCCTGACCCTGGCCAATGCCGGCCAGATCATCGACGAGTGCCGTAAGGCAGGGGTTAAGCTGGCGGTGGTGCACCCCAACCGTTTTAAGCCGGCGGTCCAAGCACTGAAAAAAGCTTTAGACGATGGCCGCTTTGGTACCATCACCCACGGCAGCGCCACCGTCAGATGGAACCGCAACCAGGCCTATTTCGACCAGGACGCCTGGCGCGGCACCAAAGACTTGGACGGCGGCGCCCTGATGAACCAGGCCATACATAACATAGATTTGCTCCAGTGGATGCTGGGCCCGGTGGTCGAGGTCTTTGCCTACACCACCACCCGCTTAAGGAAGATCGAAACCGAAGACCTGGGAGTGGCCGCGCTTAAATTCGCCGGCGGCGCCCTGGGTATCGTTGAGGCGGCAACCACCCTCTACCCTGCCAACCTGGAAGAAACTTTGGCAGTATTCGGTGAAACCGGTACCGCCGTGATTAATGGCGTAACCGCTTCCCAGCTAAATACCTGGCGGGTGGCCGGATACACCGAAGACGAGGCCGCCAGCCTCAAACAGGCGGTAAACAGCGCCACAGCCAAGCCAGGGCACCAGGTCATCCTGGAGGATCTGGCGGAAGCCATCAGAACAGGCCGGGAACCACTGGTTAACGGTGAAGAAGGGAAAAAAGCCCTGGCGATCATCCTGGCCATTTACAGGTCGGCCAGGGCGGGAGTGCCTGTCAGGCTTTCGAATGCAGAAAGGGGCAATTAGGTTGGAGCAGGCAATAAATTTTGTCCATCCGGCGGCAACCCGGGGGGAAAACTGCCGCATCGGCTGGTTTACTGTAATCATGGAAAATGTCAGCCTGGGACGGGAAGTGACCATCGGCAATAACGTCACCATTTATCCCGGCACCCTGCTGGGGGACGGGGTTAGCGTCGGCGACAACTGCGTTTTGGGCAAAAAGCCCAAGCCGGCCAAGACCAGCACCGTAACCATCGACAGCGACTTGCCACCGCTTGCAATCGGCAACGGCACCATCATCGGCACCGGGGCGGTAATCTACGCCGGAACAGCCATCGGCGAAAACTGCCTGGTGGCCGACCTGGCCAGTATCCGTGAAAAGTGTGTCATAGCCGATTATGTTATTGTCGGCCGCGGGGTAGCTGTGGAAAACCAGGTGACTATCGGCTCCTACACCAAGATCCAGACCGGGGCCTATATCACCGCCTATACCACCATCGAAGACCAGGTTTTCATTGCCCCCATGGTCACCACCACCAACGATAACTTCATGGGCCGCACCAAGGAAAGGTTTAAGACGATCAAGGGTCCAACCATTAAAAAAGCCGCCCGGGTAGGCGGCGGTTCCATTACCCTGCCGGGAGTGACCATCGCCCAGGAATCCTTCATTGCCGCCGGCGCACTGGTTACTAAAGATACTGAACCGGGTACGGTTTATAAAGGGTTGCCGGCCAGACCGGTCCGCCCGGTGCCGCCCGCCGAAATACTAGCGGCCGACTAGTTTAAGATGGTTTGCTGAAGGGAGAAAGATACTTGATGCCAGTTAAAATTCCCGTACTGGACCTAAAACCGGAGATCGAGTTTCTCTGGGACGACTTGCTGTCAGCCATTGAAGGCGTCTTAAAGTCCGGCCATTTTATTATGGGCCCCAATGTCAACGCCTTTGAAGCGGAAGTGGCCGCCTACCTGGGCGTCAAACACGCCATCGGCGTCAACTCCGGCACCGATGCCCTGGTTATCGGCCTTAAAGCCGCCGGCATCGCCCCGGGGGATGAGGTAATCACGACACCCTTTACCTTTTTTGCCACCGCCGAGGCCGTTAGTCTCCTGGGGGCCACCCCGGTCTTTGTGGATATCGATCCGGAAACCTTCAATATCGACGTTGATTTGATTGAGCCGGCCATCACCCCCAGCACCAGGGCCATCCTGCCCGTGCACCTTTACGGTCAGGCTGCCAGTATGGATCCCATCATGCACCTGGCAGAAAAATATCAACTCAAGGTAATCGAAGACACCGCCCAGGCCTTCGGCGGCGAGTACAGAGGCAAAAAACTTGGCACCATCGGCGATGTGGGCTGCTTTTCCTTCTTCCCTTCCAAAAACCTGGGTGCCTTTGGCGATGCCGGCCTCATCGCCACCAACAGCGATCAAATCGCCGCCGCCGCCCGCATGCTGCGCGTGCACGGCAGCAAGCAAAAATATTTTAACGAAACCATCGGCTACAACTCCCGCCTGGACGAGCTGCAGGCCGCCATTTTAAGAGTAAAACTGCCCCACATCGACCAATGGAACGAAGGCCGGCGGCAGGCAGCCTCCCGCTACCACACCCTGCTCAGCGGTCTGCCGGGCCTCGTTATCCCTGCCCCGGTTCCCGATGCCCTGCACGTTTACCACCAGTACACGGTGCGCATTGGGGAAGGCCGGCGGGACCTGGTGCAGCAACACCTGGCCGCAAACGGCATCAGCACCATGGTCTATTACCCGGTAGCGCTTCACCGGCTGCCGCCCTATGCCGGCCTGGGTGCCTCCTGCCCGGTAGCCGAGGCCCTGGCCACAGAGGTCTTAAGCCTGCCCCTCTGGCCGCAGCTGGAACCCACCCTGCAGGAGCGGGTAGCAGAGGTGCTTCAACAGGCACTTTTTGCCAAGGCCGAAACTATTGGACGAGAGGGGAAATAACCACTGAGTATCAGTCAGCAAGGAATAGGCCAGGCGGCATTTTTAATCGTCGCCGGCGCGGTGCTAAGCCGCATCTTCGGTTTTGTCCGGGAAACTGTCATCGCCTACCAGTTCGGAGCCACTGCCCAAACCGACGCCTTCCTGGTGGCATCCATCATCCCTATGGCCCTCGCCGGTTTGGTGGCCGGCGCCGTTGCCGTAGCCTTCATTCCGGTCTTTACGGAATACCGCCTGCAAAAAGGCGAAAAAGAAGCATGGACCATCGCTAGCACCGTCATCAACCTGACAACCCTTGCCTTGGTTGCAGCCACCGGGCTATTTATCCTAGCAGCACCGGTTCTGGTTCCTTTACTAGGCCCCGGCCTGGCGCCGGAGACCAAATCCTTAGCAGTAAACCTGTCCATGCTGCTGGCCCCAGTATTAATCTTCACCGGGATGGTCGCATTGGTAACAGCCGTGCTCAACGCCTACCGACACTTTACTTATCCAGCCTTTGCCGGCCTATTGTATAATTTTGGCATGATCGGCGGCGCCTTGCTCCTGGGCAGCCTGATGGGTATCAGCGGGCTGGTGCTGGGGGCGGTGGTCGGAGCAGCTGCCCACTTGCTGGCTTTGGCTTTCCCCCTGGTCGGCCAGAAAAACTACCGGCCGACTTTAAAGGGTTTAGACCACCCCGGCGTGAAAAAAATCGGCCTGCTGGTGCTTCCGTTTATTGTAGGTTCTGCTGCCGGCCAGATAAACCTTTTGGTGGACCGCATCCTGGCCTCCGGGCTGGCGGAGGGCAGCATTTCCGCCCTTAATTTTGCCGTGCGGGTAATGCATTTGCCTTTAGGCATCTTCGCCGGGGCTGCCGCCACCGCCAGCTACCCTTTCCTGGCGGAACAGGCGGCAAGCCAGCAAACCGAAGACCTGCGCCGCACCTTTTCCGAGGGGCTGCGCCTGCTCTGGTTTATCGTTTTCCCGCTTTCCGTGGGACTAATGGTTTTGAGCGAACCCATCACCCGCCTCTTATTCGAGCGGGGAGCCTTCGACGCCAGAGCCACCCATATGACCGCCGTGGCCCTGTTCTATTACTCCCTGGGCATCTTTGCCCACGCCGCTTACGCCCTGCTGGTGCGGGTGTACTTTGCCCTGCAGGATACTGCTACCCCGGTTAAGCTGGGCCTTTGGGCGGTTGGCTTAAACATCATTCTTAACCTGATCCTGGTGCGTTACCTGGCCCACGGCGGCTTGGCCTTGGCCACCTCCATCGCCGCTACGGCCAACTGCCTTTTGCTGGCCTACTACCTGCGGAGAAAGCTAGGGCATCTGGACGGCCAACGGATCCTGCGCTCTGCCGCTAAATTCGCTATCGCTTCCCTGTCCATGGGCCTGGCGGTAACAGCTGCCCACAGCTACTCGTTACCAATGTTCGACCCCACTCTCCTCACCCACCGGCTGCTGCAGGTAGTGGTTCTCATCGCCCTCGGCGGGGCGATCTACATCACTGTCGCCGCTCTCTTCAATACCGAGGAGTTGGCAAGGGCGATCAACTGGGCGAGAGCTAGGTTGCTGCCTAAGAGCGCGGGGGTATAACGATAGTAAAGCAGGCTTTCACAAGCTATCATTGCTCTTTCCCGTAAACAGACCACTTGGCTGGATAACTATTAAGGTAACGGCAAAAAGCTAGCGAGATAAGTAGCGTAGGTTTTACAAAAATATTTTGAATGAGGATGCGAGGACAGAACAATGAAGTCAGTTACTGTAGTTGGTGCTCGGCCGTAATTTATCGAAGCGGCTGTCGTCTCAAGGGCGCTTCGCAGCGCATCTGAGGTTAGGGAGGTACTGGTCCATTCCGGCCAGCATTACGATAAAAACATATCTGCAATTAGAGAGGTTATGTGTTGATGTTGTTTTCTGCCCGACGTGCTCTTTTGTTGTCACCACACACCGATGATGCGGAGTTTGGCATGGGCGGCACCGTGCATCGTCTTGTCACAAATGGCGTGGAGATGTTTTCTGTGGCGTTTTCAACTGCAAAGGAGTCTCTGCCGCCGGGTTTCGGGGAAGATACTCTGGTCTTGGAGGCAAAAGAGTCATGCAAAATCCTGGGCGTTCCGCTAGCTAATATAAGGATTCTTGATTACCCTGTGCGGCGTTTTTCTCAGTATCGTCAGGATATCCTGGAAGACCTTGTCCGGTTAAAAAGTCTGATCAATCCCGACTTAGTATTTGTGCATGCGAGTTCAGATCTGCATCAGGATCATCAAACAATAACGCAGGAAGCAATAAGGGCATTTAAACACTGCACTGTTTTTGGCTATGAACAGCCTTGGAATATCATCGAGTTTCGTGCCCAGGCTTTAGTGGCACTATGCGAAGACAACATCGCAGCGAAGATCTCGGCCTGCTCTGCCTATAGGTCACAAAGCCACAGATCTTATGCCAGTGCGGAATTTATCAGGGGATGGGCACGTGGCAGGGGTGTTGTGCTAGGGGAGTCGTATGCCGAGGCTTTTGAGGTTCTACGGCTGGTAGTCAAGTAAAAAGAGTAGCGGTATGATGTCGAGTAGATAACAGGTAATTTTTCAAGAGATTTAGCGTATTTGAGGTGTGTTTACTTAAAAAGGACAGCATTAACAAAGATGACAAAAAGACTGTGGGAGAAGTGGTATCAGGTATCGTTATCTAACTTGTCGGGTTCCTCCCTTTGGCTGATAGAGTTGGTTAGTCTATAGCAGTTGACAGCCAACCTGACCAGTTTTGGGCAATAAGAGTAAGGGTCCTTTTGTGGGCGTAATGATTTGGCTAGGCTTTTTTCTTTGCAGAGTACTCGGCAAAGACATGGTCGTGCATCCGGACCTTGTCAGACGCCTCGATCAGATAGTACCGTAAAAAGCGGTTGCCGGAACGAATCAGGCGAGTTTGACTGGCAATAAAGTTTCCTGACTAGTTTTCCGTCAAAACCAGTCCCGCGAATTTAGTCACTTTTTATGGTAGCCAAACTGGTGAATAACACCGATTTCTGCGACAATTCCGGAAGCGTAAATGGGGCCGATGTCTGGCACAGAGTCGCATGATATCCAGATGATCAGAGATAGCCTTTTTAAAGACTTCAATTGTTCTTAGGGAGTCCGAATTATTCTAATACTCGAGGCCATAGTCAGGTTGACAGAATCAGCCGTGGCCTTGAGAAATCGATAGAAAGAGCGGTCTGCTTTTTGTAGCTCTTTGGCCACGGCAAAGGGTCTCCAAAGCGGTTTCCGCCATGCTTGATGGGAAACCCAGTCAGCTCATCTATAGAAGCCTCGCCTAAGGCCTCTATGGGGCTCATACCGAAAGAATACATTCTCGCCACCGTCCACCTTGCAGAAAACGCTGACAAAAAAGCACGGCCTGGGCTAAGCGGCCAAGGAGACTCCAGTGGTCTTGCCGCTCCATCCCCGCACCCGCCAGGCATTAGATCGCAATGGTTTCTTGCCAGAAGCCGAGCTAAGCTTGTGTTTAATTGAACCAGTAGGCTACCTTGACATGGTTATGCTGGAACATAACGCCAGACTAATCGCCACTGATTCCGGTGGTGCGCAGAAAGAGGCTTTCTTTTATCGGGTGCCGTGCGTAACCCTGCGTGACGAAACCGAGTGGGTTGAACTGGTGGAGCTAGGCTGGAACAAGCTGGTACCGCCAACCAATGTTCAGCAAATATGTGCTGCGGTGCTCGCGAAAGCTCAATCAGGGCATCCCATTGCCGATGACACCGCACAACTATATGGTAATGGACAGGCTTCATTGCATATTATGCGGACAATACTGGAAGTAGGGAATTTAAAATGACTGTAATTCTCTCTATGACACATATGCTTGCGATTTTACTTGTACTTGGCCTTGCTTCTTGTCTGCTTCTTTCAGGAAGAAGATCCCTGTTAGCCCTAACAGTAATCGGTTTCATATTTATCACATCACTGGGTTTAGTATTTGCGCCTTATCTGCCGCTTGAGAACATTGCCTATTTAACTAACCCAATATTCCTCATCAATGATGGTGATATTGATCTATATCTGAGGCAGCTTCAAGCTCATTGGATATTTATTTTCTTGGCTTTCTGCGGTTTATTGGTTGAGCTATCATGGCCTAAAGGCACCTCATATGTGTTTACTAATCAAGCACGGTTACGTTTTTGGGGCATTATATTCTTCGCTTTGGGCTTGCTTTTTTCTTTTGAGTACTTCGTTTTAGGGCCTGGCATGGATTTGCTCCTATCTAGTCGGATTGTTTTTAGTAGTACCATTGAAGCTGTGGCAGCACGTTCGATAGTACGTGATACTGTTCAATTAGGTCAGGGGGCATACGCTGCTAGCCTGGCTTCCAAAATCATATTCCCGTTAGCGGCTGCCTTGCTGCTCTTAAGTCGAGCTAAGAGGCGCTACTTTTGGTTTGCCCTTTGTTTTCTGCTTTCAGCAGCATACGCTTTCCAAACAATACAAAAAGCGCCACTATTAGCGGTTTTGCTAACATTCAGCTTGCTTTTAGCGGGAGATAGATATATGCAGAATAGGTTATGGCATAACTTGGATAGGAGACATATAAAAAAAGTAGCCTTGATAACGCTATTGGTTTCGTACGTTGGCGGAACAATTTATTATATGATTAATTTCGGACAATCCGTAGTTGCTGCGATTCAGGCCGTATTCGCTCGACTCTTGGTCATTCCTGGTGCGACAGAGACAAATTATTTCTATGTGTTTCCGGATATTTATTTTTTCAGAGGTATTGATCGAATCTTACTCATTAATTTGGGACACTTTCCTGTATTGGATGATATTACGATTTTTGATGTAGCTGTAGCGGCTACCGGAGATCGGTTCTCCTCCAATGCGTCCTTCCTGGCGGTGGCATGGAGTGGAGCGGGGTTTTGGGGAGTAGCGCTTGCTTCCATTATCTTAGTGGGTGTACTAATAGCTTTGGATCGTTTTTTGCTATCTGTTGATAACCGCGTATATATTGTTTTAGTAGCATTGACAGTTCAGTCTTTTTTGGGGTTGAGTTCTGGTAGCTTGCTGGATTATATTCACTGGGGTGGCTTCATCATCCCTCTTGCAATTTTAATTGTTGTATATATTAGCCGTAAGACGAGACAAATATCACGCGACAAGTTTATTTCTAATATGCGATAAGGAGTTATAGTATGCGTATTGCTTATTTGGTTCATCTTAATTTAGGTCCGCGTAGCGGTGTGTACAAAAAAGTACTAGGCCAGCTGCAAATGTGGCAACTTGCTTCTCATGAAGTGAAGCTATTTGTTATCACTCGGGAAGAAGAAATTGTGCAGTCCTTAAGCGGTGTGGCAGAATCATTTCAGTATAGTCAAAAATCATTCCGAAGCCGTCTTCAGGAATTCAACAAGGCCGCAAAGGCAATTGTGGAATGGCAGCCGGATGTAGTATATACTCGGCAGGATATGTACTATCCACAAGTGGCCCGTTTGGCCAGTAAGTTCAAGTTAATAATCGAAGTTAATACTGACGATCTGGCAGAAATCTGGACATATTCAAAATTGCAGTGGGTATACCATTTTTTAACGAGAGGATTAATTCTGCGCAGAGCAAGCGCTTTGGTGTTTGTATCCCGAGAGCTGAGCCTACGTTGGTCCTATCAGCGTTTTAGGAAACCATTCCTAGTAATTGGAAATGGCATTGCTATGGATGAAATAAAGCTAACAGTTAAGCTCGCCACAGATCGACCTCGCTTGGTCTTCCTGGGTCAGCCTGGTTACATTTGGCACGGTACAGACAAGTTAATTTATTTGGCCTTCGCCTTTCCTGATTGGCGCTTTGATTTAGTTGGACTAAAACCTGAAGAAATAGTGGGTAAGATACCAGACAACTTGGTTTTTCATGGCATGTTGGAACGCTCTGAGTATGAGCAAATCCTTAGGCAAGCAAATTGTTCGATTGGTACCCTGGCACTCAATCGGAATAATATGGAAGAAGCTTCCCCTTTAAAGACCAGGGAGTATTTGGCCTATGGCCTACCGGTAATTATTGGCTACAGCGATACCGACTTCCCTCAGGGTGCAGATTTTTTGCTCCAATTGCCCAATACCGAAGACAACGTAAAAGAAAACATTGAGGGTATCAGAAAATTTGTTTTAGCTTGGAAAGATAAGCGAGTACCCCGTGAGGCTGTGCGTCATCTTGATTGGTCATATAAGGAAGCACGGCGATTGGATTTTTTTAAATCATTAGTTAACTATACTATGCCTGTTGAGGAGGTGAAACGGTGAGCATGCGGCCATTAGTTACAATCGGTATCCCATTTCTAAATCCTGGTGTACTTCTTAAGGAAGCTATTCAGTCGGTATTCTGCCAAACGCTTACAGATTGGGAACTGATTCTAGTGAACGATGGTTCAAATGATGAGTCAGTCGCAATAGCGCAGACTGTGAGGGATCCAAGGGTCAGGCTGATCAACGATGGAAAAACCTTAGGGTTGGTTGCCCGTCTAAACCAACTCGGAACATTGGCACGAGGGGAGTACATGGCAAGGATGGATGCGGATGACATCATGCATCCATTCCGGTTAGAAAAGCAAATACGCTTTCTGCAACTAAATAGGGATATTAGTGTAGTTGATACAGGAGCGTTTGTGATAAACCAAGCTCGGGAACCCATAGGCATAAAAGGTTCGCAGGATAAACGACCTAGTATGTACGAGGCCCTCAAGTGGGGTGTGATTCTGCACCCAACAGTAATTGCGCGTACTAGTTGGTATATGCAACACCCCTATGATCCTGCATACCCCAGGGCGGAAGATCGGGAGCTTTTTGTGCGAGTTCTGGACTCTGTTAAGATAGCCCATCTTCCAGAACCATTACTCTTTTATTTGTTTGTTGGCAATGTAAGACTCCAGGCCTTTTTCCAAAGTTATTCCTCCGAACGCAAAGTGTTGTTACGCTATGGCCCGAAGTTGATTGGCTACTCAAATACTATTAAGCTGTGGTTTCGTTCGCATATTAAGTCAGCTGCACTGCCTTTATTGTGTTCATTTAATAGGCAAGATTTTGTAACACGGCTGGCTTATAAACCTATTGATGCGGAACAAGCTCAAAAAGCTCGTGAAGTGCTTCAGTATATTAGGCAAACGGATGTGCCTGGTTGGTAAGGCATTCATTGGCCTCTTTTTAATGATTTAATGGACAAAAACACCTTGCTCGAAAGAGGGCTCGTCTGGAAAATGGTGAAAAAATAGGAAATGATTGCCTAATGGGATAATTCTATTATCTCCACTATACTTACTTAACTCCCTTTTAGTTTCCTCAATATTCAATTATGTGGAGCAGCAATTGAGGAAAGGTTTTTGAAGCAAGATGATGAGCTCTGCCAACATTTAATGCAAGATGCTAGCGAAGTTATATTTACATGAAAGACAGAAAGCAACTCCGGTGGAACCTAATAACTAGACCATATGCTAAGGTATGTATCTATAAACCAGTATTGAAGTTGATGGCTGCTGTCCAAGCAACGTTGCCATAACATCGTAGAGTACAAGTTCAGGGGCATCTTTAAAGTTGAGTATTGTCGATATGGCAAGATGGGTGACGTGTCATAACTGGTTTGTGTCCTAGAATCGCTTGCTATGAAAGAAACCTGCTGGCTTTAATGATATATCCTCATGTTCCAATATCATATCTCGTGGGAACATGCCTTTTATGGATGTAAGCTTTTTGGGAACGAACTAATAATCAAACGGCAAGCGCATGTGAGCATTACTTGGGCTAATTGGCAAATCGACTGATTGGTAATAAGCACTACCCGAACTAAAGCAAAGGAGAAACTTTTACAAGCAACCTGAAACAAACGGGCACCGAGCGTAATGGGAGGATTTCTGGAGTTATGCAAATAGGGAATAATAATCAAGTATGCGGCAAAAAAATATTATTTATTGCCAATGTTTATGCCCACCTGGCTAACTTTCATATCCCCTTTATAAGGCTACTACAGAAGAATAGCTACGAGATACATGCTGCGTCCTCTTCTTCAATGGGGTGCAGGGAGGATGTGGAGAGTGCGGGGGTTACCTGCTGGGAGATCCCCTTTGCCCGTTCTCCTTACAGGCCGGCTAATCTTCAGGCCTTCCATCGGCTTAAGGCATTACTCAAATCACAGCATTTTGACCTTATTCATGTCCACACCCCTGTGGCCGCTTTTCTCGGGCGGTATCTGGCCAAGGCTACCGGGCAGGGACCTGTTTTGTATACGGCCCATGGATTTCATTTCTATCGGGGCGCGCCGCTTAAAAATTGGCTTATCTACCACACAGCGGAACGGATTGCCGCCAGCTGGACCGACGGACTTCTGGTAATGAATAAAGAGGACTTCGAGAATGCCCGTCACTTGGGGTTTTTGCCCGGAAAAAATCTGTTTTATGTTCACGGAGTGGGTGTGGAGCTGAACTGTTACCCCCCTTCTTCCGGTGTGGGCTCCGTCAGGGTTGAGCTGGGGCTTGGGCGGGATGACATGGTGGTTACCTGTGTGGGGGAGTTTAACGCCAATAAAAACCATGCTTTTCTTCTGAACGCATGGCAACGACTTTCTCATCGCTATGGCAGTGCCCACCTACTGCTTGTTGGTGTCGGCCAAGATATGGCGGCGTTGCAGCGAAAGGTTGAGATAGAGCAGATTCCCAGGGTCCACTTTTTGGGCTACCGACGGGATGTCCCACACATCCTGCAAGAATCAGACATCGTGGCTCTGGTTTCCAAGCGGGAAGGCCTTCCTAGATGCATCATGGAGGCCATGGCTGCCGGCAAGCCGGTGGTTGCATCCAATGTCCGTGGCAACCGCGATCTGGTTGAAAATGGGCGGACGGGGTTTTTGGTGGAGCTGGGGGACGTGCCGGGGCTGGGCAAGGCTCTGGAAAGGCTTATTTCCGATCCGGAACTGCGAGCCGCCATGGGCGCTGCCGGGCGGGAGAAGATACAGGACTATTCCTTGGAGAAGGTAACGGTTGAAATGGCCGACATCTATGACCGTTTCTTGGGCTAAAGTGGAAATAAAGGGGATGCACACAATTTCTTAACATTTGAGACCGGTGGTTATATGTAATTCAACAAGCCATGGTTAGCAAGTACAATGATAGATCGCCTTCCTGGTCATGTAACCCAATGAGGGAACCGGCGAGAGGCTATATTTGACGATAGATATCTGTGTTAGGCTGTCGGTTATGTTGAACTCAATCCTGTTAGTGCTGGAATTAATCGTTCAAAATGCAGAAGATTACAACTGGTCAAGCGCTGCTGCATATTGAGAAAAAGGAGAGTACTTTATGAGTTATTCAGTTAGTGAAAACCAGATGTTGGCTACACTGATAGCTGTTTTGAAAGATGGTGGCAAGACAGACCTTGCTAACGTTTTAAGCAGGTCCAAGTTTAACTTTGACCCTCAATGGGAGTTTTCAGGTATAGTTTCTTATCAAAGAAAATTATATTCAAACTTGAAAGTACCCATTGCTTTTCGTAGTATGGTTATGGGAGCGTTGCCATATCTCTCAAAGATTGCCTGTAGCATCTATGAGAATGATGATACTTATCACTATTTAGGCATAAATAATGTTGGCGTTTTAGCAATTAACCTTGAAGAGATTACTTTTGAGGAGCGAAAAGTAATTGTCGAGCAGGGTAGCGTCTTTACGAGTTTTATGAAATATCTGGCTGATAATGCTGATGTTCCCGAGATACAAAAGAAGTATCTATTTGAGGCTTGTGAAAATGGACATTCCAACAATATGTTATCTGCTACAGTAATGTTGGGTTGCTCTGCCGAACTGCTACTTCTTGAATTGAGTTGTGCGTATTATGAGTATCTCAAAAAGCATGGCACTCCTTCAGAACAATCTGAATATGAAAGAAAAGTCATCAATGCAAAGATAGCGTCTGTTCGATTAACGGAGCTAATGAAGCGAATTGAAGCAAAGCCAACAATCTTCAAGTCGTTTGGGTTCGAAAATGTACACCTTAACTTCAATTATATGGACGTGATTCGGCAGAATCGGAATGATAGCGGTCATCCTACAGGCAAAATTATAACGAAAGAACAATTTGAAATGATATTGACAAACTATCAGGCCTTTCTGCCAAAGACTATAAAGGCTATACGAGAGTTGCCTAATCTATAACGTGCTCAAGGAGGTTCACCTGACACCATACACCGAGGCCGACTATGAAAACGCGGTCATCGAGATGTTTCGCGACACATTAGGGTATGCCAACGTCTATGGCCCTGACGTGGTGCGTGATTATATCGATCCTCTTTATATGGCTGAGCTTTTGCCCGCCCTGCGTCGGGTCAACCCAAGGCTGCCGGAAGCTGCACTTTTTGAAGCGGCCTATAGATTACGCCACATCGAAGGCGGCACGGTTTCGAAGAAGAATGCTCGATTTATGGGGGGGAATTAAGGGAGGGGAATTAAGGGTATTAAAGGGAATTAAAGGAATAAAAGGGAATTAAGGGGACACTATACTAAATTATTGTCTGGCAAGGCGTCTTTTGTCGTCAATACTTTTGTTGCGGCGGCTATTTCTGGCGCATGAAAGTCAGAAAGTCACGAACACCAGTATACACGGGGACAGGTTCCTTGCCCAGCCTATTCCTTGGCGTACGTTGCGTTGGTTTACCATAGGGGAAGGTATTAAAATACGATTCGGAATAAATACGCAAGAAATAAGCAATAATGTTAAGAATATAGACCTGACCCTTTACTGCCCCCTGCGATTACACCCGATATGGCCGGAGGGACAAGGCATTTCGACCTGGGGAAAGAGCTGCTCAAGCGAGGCTACCAGGTAGTCATCTTTGCTTCCGGTTTTGAATATGTCTCGCGGAAGTATACAAAGATTGGCTCCAAGGAAATGCTCAGGACGGAGGAACTGGCAGGAGTACAGTTCGTTTGGCTGAACACCTTTCCCCACCATAAAAATGACTGGCGTAGAGTGGCCGGTATGGTTTCCTACGCTTTTAGGGTCTTAAAGGCCGCGAGTAGTTTTAACAAGCCGGATGTGGTAATCGGTTCGAATGTGCACCCCTTGGCAGTTCTGGCCGGCTGGTGGCTGGCCAGAAAATACCAGGCAAGGTTTATCTTCGAGGTGCGGGACCTTTGGCCGCAAACGCTAGTCGACATGGGGGCCATAAAGGAAACCGGCCTTCCGGCCAGGCTGCTTTACGCCTGGGAAAAGTTCATGTGTTTAAAGGCGGAAAAGGTTATTGTGCTGATGCCCGGGGCCAGGCAATATTATGAAAACCGTGGTGTCGATCCGGGCAAAATTTGCTGGATTCCCAACGGAGTCGATGTGGAACGCTACCGCGACACGACCCCCTTCGACCCATCAATTGGGGCGGCCCAGGCTATAGAACGGCATCAGGAAAAGTTTAAGGTAATCTATGCCGGTGCCCACGGCCAGGCTAACGGCTTGGAGGTGGCTATCGAGGCTGCCGCCTTGATAAGTAAAAAAGAGGCTGCGGTCCATTTCATTTTCATAGGTGACGGGCCGGAGAAACAGGCCTTGCGGGAGAAGGCAGCACATCTTGGCTGCGCAAATGTAACTTTTTGCGATCCCGTACCCAAGGCCGGCGTGCCTGCAGTGCTTAAACAGGCAGATTTGCTGATACTTTGCATAAGACCCATGGAAGTGTATAAGTATGGTGTTAGCCTAAACAAAGTAAACGATTACCTGGCCAGTGGAAGGCCGGTTGTTATGGCGGCCGCTGTTTCCAACGATGCAGTTGCCGAAGCCCAGGCCGGGCTAACTGTTTTGCCAGGCGACGCGCAGGCCCTGGCAGACGGGATACTGCAACTGTTTAAGATGCGACCGGAGGAGCTGGATCAGCTAGGGGCCAACGGCCGCGCTTTTGTGGAAAAGTATTATGACACGAAGCACCTGGGAGAAACCTTGGCTAAAATCCTTAGCTAGCAAGCAGGGCCGAGTCTTGCGCCTACTTCTGCGTAAAATTAGGAGAACTCAGGATAAAACGGGGAAAAGGACCAAATAAGAAAAATTGCGAGACAGAGGAGAATGCTAGTGGAGCTTTTGACACATACAGCCTATGATCGGCTTTTAGCGGCAATATGCGGGGGGGGGTACCGGGTAGTTACTGTCCGGCAGTATCTGCAAGGCGACCGGGAAAAGCCTCTATTAGTTTTGCGCCATGATGTAGAATGGAATGTTTCTCGGGCTATGGCCGTGGCAAAAATAGAAAAAGCCCATGGCATTAGATCGACCATGTATTTTCGTGTTGATACAAAAGCGTTTGATTTGCCGGCAATGCGCAGCTTGCAGGAAGACGGCTTCGAGATAGGCTATCATTTTAATACGCTCGATCGCTGTGGCGGGGACTTTAACCGGGCGATAGCATTGTTTGAAAAAGAGCTGCGAGAGTTGCGGGCAGCGGGCCTAAAGATAGATACAGTATGTTCACACGGTGACCCGCGGGTTAAAAAGATTGGGTATAAAGTGAATAATGAGATTTTTCTTAAAGACCCGGGTCTGCGTAAGCGCAGCAATTTACTTGGTGAAGCCTATTTGGAAGTTGACTTTTCATCTTTGCAGAATTTCAGCGATGTTGGAATAAGATGGAATGGGGGAGATATCTCTGCCAAGGAGCTAGTTTCCCGGATAAAACGACAGGAGTGGCCGGTCGTTTATTTGCTTACGCATCCGGATTACTGGTCGAAATCGTTTTTAAGAGCTTGCGGGTTGCAAGTGGCTGCCAGAGGCATGCGGTGTTTTAAGCTAAATCAAATGGTCATTGCTGGAAAACAGGTTCTTGGTTTCCCTCGGCGCTTCTTGAAGTAAATCCGGCGATTGTCGTATTATGTCCGGCAAAGAGAAACACAAAGGGACAGTTCTTTTGTGTCGGTCGATGGAAGAACCCTTTATTTGTTAACCTTAGCAGGGGTGGTTGCACCCGTTCGGCGCTGTGAATACAGCCGACGGGAAGCCGTTACGGTAAGGCCTAGCCAGGGGGGGGGCACGGGGTCGGGTTCCTTGTCCCGCCTATTCCGCAGGGACACGAGGACAGGGAGCAGACAGGGAGGGCATTTCCGGGGATGATGTGGTTACATTTTTTTATTTGCCGTAGCCCACGATGTGCATCCCCTTTTTATCCCTGACGAACCGCCGTATGCCAGGCCGGCTTGTACAAGTGGTGTAGGAGGCCGGCAGCCTCAAGCTGTGGAGTATCCTAATTTACTGAAGATACTTTCGGGTATCGTCAATGGACTGAAATTCAAAAATGCCTTCTGCAATAATGTCTAGCTGGGATTGGTCAGCCTCATCTATTTTTTTTATGATGTCTGCAGGAAGAAGGCCGAATTTTTTTAGCAGAAGCTTTACGATTAGGTCTGCCTTGCCCTCAGCCTTGCCCTCAGCCTTGCCCTCAGCTCTGCCCTCAGCCCTGCCCTCAGCCCTTGCTCCCGTAATTCTGGTTATCTCATCATGAATAGCGATTTCCCGCGCTTCATAATATCTTCGGATTTCATCAAAGCTTCCCAACTGTTTAAGGACTTCTTCCGCTCTAGCTATTGCAGGTTCTGCTTTCTTTGCCATTTCCAACACCTCCTCGGGTGAATCTTCTATGAATATCATCCACCGCTCAAGCGGCTTGTTTAAATCCGGTTGTTTTTTTCTGAATTTCGGAAGCTCAAGGAATCTTATTTCCAGCACGTCCGTTAATTTGCAGTCCTTGTTCGTATCCTCCCATAGATGAAAGACCGTGCTAAATTTCTCAAGTTCAATAAAATTAAAGTCCAGGATATTTATCGCAATGGTTTTATTTAAAGCGTTATAAGGCTGCCCTTCTTTCAATTGCTCCGTAAACATCTTCGACCAGTAAAACAGTGTTCTCTTATCCATGTTGTACTGGTTTACCAGCTGTACTTCTATATTGATCTGTTCTCCCCGCATTGTCTTTGCCCGGATATCCAAAATGCCAAGATTATCTTCTAAGCTGTCTTTTTTCAATTCCGTACCGTCGATAATTTCTATGTCATTAAGTTTTTCAGAGTCTGCCAATTCCAGTACAGCATTCAAAAAACTTAGGAGGATATCCTTGTTCTTAACCTCTCCAAACAGCTTGCGAAATATAAAATCGTTTTTGACCTTTAACCTCTTCATGCCTAAAACCTCTAATATGTTTGTTCTGCTTTGTGCTTATAGTTTAACATAAGTCACTAAATTTAGCAATTTATATGGGAATTAAGGGGGAATTAGGGGGACACCATGTTACTGTTCAGACCCCCCTTTTGGGGGATGACCTGAAAAAATGAGGCGCAAGCCTCAATTTTTTTTTCAAAAAAAGCAGGTCTCTTTGAATTCATGTCGAATACATAGTTCATGAGTATATATAAA
>Ga0208734_100060_pt1 | contig 46672 bp, 58 predicted proteins | sample Subbio2Aug_QV11A_FD_184824 | JGI IMG/M metagenome (GOLD analysis project Ga0208734, IMG submission 184824) | Serpentinite rock and fluid subsurface biosphere microbial communities from McLaughlin Reserve, California, USA - CR12Aug_QV11A (SPAdes) | ecosystem: Environmental > Terrestrial > Deep... | reverse complement strand
GGGAGCAACATTCCGTGGTGCACCAGATTACTGAGGTCCGTCTACTCATCGGACTCGAAGTACCAAGTAAATACGACCTCGTCGCCAGCCGCAAAAAGAACATTCGACAGGAGGCTGTTTTCATCCTTCCGCTGGTGCCGCAGGCGGCATGGGTGTCTACTCTGAAAATAGCATCTACCCTCTGCTTGGGCGGGTTTGAAACCCGCCCCTACATGGCACGAGCGCGAGCATAGGCGTTCCCTTCTCCCATCAAATTCCCTTATCCCATTGGTCTGTGAATCGGCAATTTCGCCGATTCAAACGAGTCCGACATCTGACCTCCGACCTCTAGCTATGCGCTCTCCTATGACTCAAGGTCAAATATCTTGCCGGGGTTCATAATATTGTTAGGGTCCCAAGCTTTTTTAATCTCCTTCATTAAGTCCAGCTCTACCGGGTCCATATTCTCTAACATATATTTTTTGCGTTTGAGACCGATGCCATGCTCGCCGCTTATTTTGCCACCTAATCTTTTTGTGACAGCATAAAGCTCTCGCAGTGCTTGCGGTTCAATTTCCCGCCAATGCTCCATGCTATGTTGCGGATTCTTAACGAGCGTAGCATGGAGATTGCCATCACCCGCATGACCATAACAGGGAATCTTAATGTCATACTTAACAGAAATGCGTTCCAGCTCAGGAATTATATCCGGTATCGCCGCAATTGGCACAACAATATCTTCTAAGCTTTGAATTGGCGAAACCACCTTAAACGCTTCAGCTATGTTTCTTCTGACGCTCCAGATCCGCTCTTGAGTCGTGTAATTATCTGCTACATAAACCTCAATCGCTCCATTTTCCATGCACAAATCGCCTACTTCCTCCGCCGCAAGTTCTACTTGCTCCTGGTTGGTCCCGTCAACTTCAATCAAGAGCATAGCACCGGCTTCCTGATAAGGCAGGCTTTCATTTAGGTAATCACAAGCCGTCTGCACAGATAATTTATCCATAAATTCTATACTCGTAGGTATCGTACCCTTAGTCATAATCACGGGTACAGTATCAATGGCATCCTTTGGAGTTTTGTAAAGCACGAGCAAATTAGATTTGGCTGTTGGCAGTCCGGTCAATTTGATAGTGGCGTTAGTCACTATCCCGAGCGTTCCTTCTGAACCAACAATCAACTGCTTTAGATCGTAGCCTGTAACATCTTTCGTAAGCTTACCACCCAACTGAACAATGTCTCCCTTGGGGGTAACAAGCTCCATGCCCATAATATAGCGACCTGTTACCCCATACTTGACTGCTTTGCCGCCGCCTGCGTTCTCAGCAATATTTCCACCTAAATAACATGTTTCCAGACTCATGGGATAGCCTGCGTAGAATAAACCTTGCTCTTTAATAAGTGCATTAATATCGTTTGTCACTATCCCAGCTTCGGCAGTCAGCGTCATGTTTCCATAATCAATATCTAAAACCTTGTTCATTTTTTCAATCGAGAGAACAATCCCGCCAAATATCGGGATAGCACCGCCAGAAAGTCCGCTCCCTGCGCCACGCGGCGTAATCGGGATTATCTGGCGATTTGCCAATTTAACAATCTGCGCAATCTCTGCTGCCGTGGTAGGCGTAACCACAACTTCAGGCATATGACCATATTCTTGCTTATTTGTTTCGTCGTGTGAGTATGCTTCCATTTTTTCTTCGTCAGAAAAGACATTCTTCTCACCTAAAATCTGCTTCAGCTCTTCAATAATTGCCGGAGTGACAGGCTTAAAACGCATTATTCCCCCTCCTTTTTCTTATGAGCAGCTAATTTTGCGTTGATTAGCGGGATAACCTCAAATAAGTTGCCGACAATACCAAAGTCGGCTAACCGGAAGATATTGGCGTCTGGATCTTGATTAATTGCGACAATATATTCGGCAGTTTTGATACCTGCTAAATGTTGAATCGAACCAGAAATCCCGGCGCAGATATATAGCTTCGGCGAGATTGTCTTCCCACTCAAGCCAACCTGGTGTGGGTAGGGTAGCCAGCCGCGATCTACAGCATCGCGTGATGCCCCTAGGACAGCATTAAAGTGGCTTGCCAATTCGCGCAACAGCGCAAAATTCTCCGCTTTATTTAATCCCTTCCCACCCGCTACCACCACTTCAGCTTCTTCGATGTTGGCAAACTCCTCTGTGCCCTCGCGATAGCCTATCACCTGTACGCGAAGATCAACCAGCTCCTCTTTCAACACTAAACGTATAATTCTCCCTTGCCTTGTGCGGTCTAGCGCTAAGGGGCGACTTGACTTTGGTCTAACCGTAGCCATTTGCGGGCTGTGATTTGGAGTTTTAATGGTTGCCATAATATTACCGCCAATGGCAGGCCTTCCTCTATCTCCAATTCAGTGCAGTCGGCCGTCAATCCTGTCGTCACTTGAATAGCTACGTGAGGCATTAAAGTCCTGCCGCTTGACGTGGCTGCCGCTAAAATCGTATGCGGTTTATATTGTCTTATCAGGTCTGACAACACGTTGCTATAAGTTTCCACAATGAAATTTTCTAAGCGGCGATCATCAACAAAATACACCTCGTCTGCCCCTCGATGTATTAGCTCTTCCAGTGTTTCATCAGAGAGATTCGCACCAAGCAAAACGGCACAAAGCTTAGTACCCATTTTATCAGCTAATTTTCTGCCCCTGCTCAATAATTCAAAAGAAACTGCTCTCAATTTCCCTTTGCTTTGTTCAGCAATCGTCCACACATGGCTCATCGGCTACTCCTCCTAAATCAATTCTTTCTCTTCAAGGAACTGAAACAAAGCATCAACAGCTTCATTTAGACCTGCATCGCCAGACGCCTTAAAAATTTTACCGCTGCGGCTAACTTTCGGATAGCCAATCTTGATAACTCTTGTCGGTGATCCCTTTAGCCCAATACATGCATCATTAAGCTGCAGGTCAGCAGCCGACATCACCTGTAGCTGGCAAGCTCTTGCTTTTTTCTTGCCCCGCAGCGTTGGCAGTCTTGGATTACTGATCTCTTTTACCACAGTCAAGAGGGCAGGCAATGGCATTTGCAATATTTGGTATCCATCTTCCACGAGTCTTTCCACGACTATGCTTTCATCAGTGACATTGTCAATTTTGCTGACATACGTAGCCAAAGGCAACCCCAACCACGCAGCAATTCCCGGCCCTACTTGGCCGGTATCACCATCGGTTGCCCTTTCACCGGCAATTACAAGATCATAGCTGCCAAGTTTCTTGATGGCCTCTGAGATAGTATAGGAAGTAGCCCAAGTATCCGCACCTGCAAATTTCTTATCAGAAATCAAAAACCCCTCGTCGCAACCCATAGCAATCGCTTCTTTCAGAGCCTTAACTGCTGATTGTGGCCCCATGGTGCAAACTGTCACCTTTCCCCCGAATTTCTCTTTCAACTGAATACCTGTTTCAATCGCATAGAGATCCAAAGGGTTGATCACACTGACAACTCCCTCGCGAATCATCGTCCCCGTATCTTTATCCATCTTGACATTACTGGTTTCAGGCACTTGTTTAATTGGTATCATAATCTCCAATTTTTCATCCCCTCCCTAAGTTCTCTTCCTTCCCCCATTGCCACCAGATTATCAGGTGGTCTGACCAGTTATTGTTTATTTCAACATTCCGTCAATTTATCCTGCTTGATTAAATATATTTTGAAGTTACAGCAAACAATTGTATCAGCAACATTTCCTGCCAAATCTATCAACTCCACCATAATTCTGATAAAAAAATGATGCAAATTCCTAGAATCTAGGGCAATCTGAGATTAAGTTACTCTAGCATGAAGAAACTAAAACAAAAACAATAAACAGAAGAGGAAAAATTATGACTAAGGAAAATACATCATCAGCAGCAGGCTGGAAGTTTGACAACAGTTATGCCCGTCTGCCGGAAACATTTTATGCGAGACTTAACCCCGCACCTGTACGCTCTGCGAAGCTGGTCGTGCTTAATTATCAGCTGGCAAAAACCCTAGGATTAAACTATAAGTTTCTGGAAAGCGAAAAAGGCGTAGCAGTTCTTGCCGGCAACCTGATTCCCGAGGACGCTTTACCCCTCGCGCAAGCCTACGCTGGCCATCAATTCGGGCATTTTGCCATGCTGGGAGATGGCCGGGCACTACTCTTAGGCGAACAAATCCTCCCGCAGGGTGAACGGTTTGATATTCAGCTAAAAGGTTCAGGCAAAACGCCGTTTTCTCGCGGAGGCGACGGCCGGGCGGCACTAGGTCCGATGCTACGCGAATATATGATCAGTGAAGCAATGCATGCGCTTGGTATTCCTACTACCCGTAGCCTCGCGGTTGTGACAACCGGTGAACCGGTATTCCGCGAAACAGTGCTGCCCGGTGCAATTTTGACACGGGTGGCTGCGAGCCACTTGCGCGTGGGTACTTTTCAATACGTTTCAAGATGGGGCACTGCTCGGGAACTCAAAATTCTGGCCGACTATACTTTACAGAGGCATTTTCCGGGTGCTGAAACTTCAGAAAACGACTACCTTTTCCTGTTACAGGAAGTCATCAGACGGCAGGCCATACTGATTGCTAAATGGCAGCTGGTTGGCTTCATACACGGGGTTATGAATACCGATAATATGGCTCTTAGCGGAGAAACTATTGATTATGGCCCCTGCGCCTTTATGGATGCCTATGACCCGGCAACCGTCTTTAGCTCTATTGACAAGTACGGTCGTTATGCTTACGGCAACCAACCGGAAATTGCGGCGTGGAATCTTGCGAGATTTGCAGAAACCCTTTTACCGTTGCTACACAATAATGAGGAAGAGGCTATAAAACTTGCCGAGAATGAGCTTAACGGTTTCGCTAAGCATTACCGCAGTAACTGGCTTGCAGGCATGAGAGCAAAACTTGGCATCTTAAACGGAGAGCCCGCAGATGAATCCCTTGTAGAGAACCTTCTCAATCTGATGATTAAGTATCATGCCGACTATACTAACACCTTCCTTGCACTGACCTTTGAGCCGAAGGAAGTTACAAAGATGTTTTGCAGCGCAGAATTTGCGCAGTGGCGCAAGTTGTGGCAGGCAAGACTGGACAGGCAGCAGGATAACTTGAAAGCCAAGCATCATGAGCTGATGCGAAACAGCAACCCTGCCCTTATTCTCCGCAACAACCGAGTGGAAGACGCACTTGAAGCGGCAGTCAAGCACGAAGACTACAGTCTGATGCAGCAGCTTCTGCATGTTCTCTCAAACCCGTTTGCTCACTCCCCTGAACAGGCCGAATACTCCATACTGCCTGAACCGTCAGGAATTCCGCACGTAACCTTTTGCGGCACCTGATCTGGAACTCCTAGACAAAGTAGCGAAAAACCGGAAATATCCAGGCTGTTTGCAGGATATTATCTAAAAATGTAGAAAAAGTAGCATTGCGTCTTTAGCGGCAGAAAACTTAAATAGACAGGGAGATGATTATCTAGGATGCGGCAATCAATTAGATTCAAGCTTATTGTTACTACTGTAATCATGGCAGTGATAATCATGATCATTACTTTTTTCCAGTTGCAGCAAAGAATTGCCCAAAGCAATTTGGCAAACGAGAAATTACATAAAATAGCTGCTAATTTTGAGGCATTACAGCAGGCAACCTTAACGTTTAAAAGAATTCGCGTTGATCTCAGGGACTTTCTTATTGATCATGAAAATAGAAAGGTATACACGGACACCGTAACAGCCTTAATCCCTCAACTTGATTCATATATTTTGCAGTTAGAAGAAAATGCCCTTTCCCCCGAGGTTTCAGCACAGCTAACGGAATTGCGCCATAATTTACCTATTTTTTATGATGTTAGCGGTAGAATCCTGGCGGCAGGCAATACAGAAGATAACAGCGCTGCTGTTGGCATTCTTCTGACAGAATGCCAGCCGATTGCTGATGAGATCATCACAACTCTTAACGGCATACAGACAAGCCTTCAATTATCTTCCGACGCGGCAGTGCATGATTTTCAGGCTGATGCACGGCGTGCTGCTACAATGACAGTACTTACAGTGCTCGTAGGCATGTTATTGATCATCTTGCTTGTCGCATATGTAATAAAGTTTTTGGTAACTCCTGTAGTCGTTATTAAAGAAGAAATGACAAAACTTGCTCAGGGAAATTTAACCTCAGATTACAAAGCTAAGAATGAAGCAGGTGAAATTGGTGACCTCTCCCGTGCCGTGAAGGAGACAATTGCTAATCTGCGTGGTCTGATTTCTCAAACACAGAATTTTGCCTTCGGAGTTGCGGAGAAGGCTGATCTTATTAACGCCAGCGTTAAGGAAGTAGCTACAGGCAATGAGAACCAAGCTACTATAACCCATGAAATTTCTCTTACTTTAGAACAACTTGCTGCAGCTACTGAAGAAGTTGCCGTTAGCGCTCAGAGTGCAGCTACGGCCAGCACCAACGCCGGCACGGTGGCAAATCAAGGTTCGTCTAAAGTGGGAAACTCCATCAGCTCCTTAAAAACAGTGCAGGAAAGCGTCCTTAACCTTTCGGCGTCCTCAAAGCAGATTGGAGAGATCGTGTCTGTAATTGAAGATATCTCTGACCAAACTAATTTATTGGCGCTCAACGCTGCCATTGAGGCGGCAAGGGCAGGAGAACACGGCAGAGGCTTCGCGGTGGTCGCAAATGCGGTGCGAAGCTTGGCTGAACAGAGTATGCATTCTGCTAAAGAAATAACCAAGCTTATTGCAGCTATCCAAAAGCAAATTGACAATACGGTAAATATCAGCACTCAAAGCGCGGAGGGTGCAAGAAGTGCTCAGGAGGCTCTGGATGCCATAATTGGCGAAATAAGTAGCATTGCTGCAATAATTGAGGGCATCTCTGCAGCAGGGGAGCAACAAGCTGCCGCTGCCAACCAAGTCTCTGCCTCTATGCAAAACCTTAGTGCAATTACGCAAGAGGTATCAGCCTCTTCACAGGAAAGCACACTTGCCGGTCAGAAGTTAAGCGAATTAGCTACAAGCCTGCAAAGTGCCGCAGCAAAATTCCGCGTGTAGCTGCAAATTTTTGCAGTTAACTCTGCCGGAATATCACTCTTAAACAGCTTTAGCGCCTGACATTTCTCGCTGCACTCGTAGCCGAGAAGGATCAGGCGCTCTTTTAGTTTATCGAAAAAATGGAACTGACGTTCTTTCCCTAAAAATCCTTGCAGATAATTATTTAAGCTCATCTAAGTTATAAGGAGTTTCCTGATAGACGAAATAATTTAACCAGTTAGAATAAAGCAAGTTAGCATGTCCTCTCCAAGTGACTAAAGGATACTTATCTGGATTATCGCCCGGAAAGTAATTTTTAGGCACACTTATAGAGAGACCTCTGGCAATGTCTCTGTCATACTCCACTTTCAAAGTCAGAGGGTCATACTCCGAGTGACCGGTGACAAAAATCTGCCTCCCTCTATTTGTTTTCATGATATAAATACCTGCTTCATCAGACTCCGAAAGTACGTCAAGCTCTTTAACTCTAGCTATATCCTCTTTCCTTATCTCCGTATGCCTGGAATGAGGCACATAAAACAAATCGTCAAATCCCCGCAAAAGCATGGTGTTTGGCTTGGAGATCTTATGAAGAAAGATGCCAAAAAGCTTCTCTTTTAAGGGATATTTTTTTATTCCATAATGGTAATATAGGCCGGCTTGAGCGCCCCAACAGATATGAAATGTTGAGTAGACATTACTTAGACTCCATTTCATAATCTCAACAAGCTCTTCCCAGTAGTCTGCCTCTTCAAATTCCAACTCTTCCACAGGCGCTCCAGTAATAATCAACCCGTCAAACTTTTGGCTTTTTACCTCATCAAATGTCTGATAGAAATTAACTAAATGCTCCTCAGGAGTATTCTTGACATGATGGGTTTTTGGATGCAAAAAAATTGCCTCAACTTGAATTGGCGTATTTCCCAATAGCCTTAACAACTGCGTTTCCGTTTGAATTTTAGTGGGCATGAGATTAAGTATGGCAATCCTTAACGGCCTAATATCCTGATGCATAGCTCTATGCTCCGACATAACGAAAATATTTTCGTTTGTCAAAGTCTCGGCAGCAGGCAGATTGTTTGGTATTTTGATAGGCATTTTTCTTCTCCCCCAACACACTAAAGTTTCCTATTCCCTATAATATAGTCGATATTATAGCCTTAAGTCAAGATTGCTGAAGACGGCTGTCCGCCGACGAGTAGTCTCTGCACTGAATTATAAAAACAGTGTCTAATCTAAAATATAATGGAATTAGCACAGAAAACTTGCAAGTCAAAGTAAAATGAGCGCAATTTCCACAAATAGCGATAATTGGAGTTTGGCAAAGCCATGAGTGCTATGTATACTTATAATCACTCTCATGTGATAATAATTATCTATTGATATGTATTCGCAGAGAGCAATTGAATGCCGGAAAGTGCATACCATTATCCACACTTACAAAAGGAGGAAAAAAAGTGAAAAAACCGCTAAACAGCAATTTCAGACGGCTTGGACTGCTTTTGGTTACCACATTAATCCTCGTAACCATCATCCATTCCTTTGCCCAGGCCGCCGCTCCCAGACCAATCCGCGTAGTTGTTGACGGCACTGCTCTGACGATGGAGGCAACGCCGCAAATTATCAACGGCCGAGTTATGGTGCCTTTCCGGGCAGTGACCGAACGGCTTGGTGGCCAAGTTAACTGGAACGGCCAAGAACGGAGCGTATCTGTAACGAAGGGCGAGACGGCTCTGCGACTGGTGGTAGGTCAAACTGCTGCCACAAACAGAGGGCGTACTGTAACCTTAGATGCGGCACCCGTTCAAGTCGCCGGGCACGTTCTAGTACCACTGCGCTTCCTGGGCACTGGCCTAGGCTACATTGTGCACTGGGATAGTGCTACTAGGAGCGTCATCATCAGACCGGCTGCCGAACCGAGAGCGGGTGGCATAGTCAACCTTTACACCTCCCGCCACTACGGTGTAGAGCCAGTCTTTACCGCATTCACCAGAGCTACCGGTATCCAAGTAAGATTTCAAACCGGAGCAGATGCCGTTTTGCGTGAAAGAATTAGAGCTGAAGGCCGCCACACCTTGGCAGACGTCTACCTAGCAGTAGATGCTGGCAACCTCTGGCTGGCAGCTAGGGATGGCCTGTTGGAACCGATTAATAGTGCTGCCTTAAACAGAAATATCCCCGCCAATCTGCGTGACCCAAATAACCGCTGGTTCGGCTTAACGCAGCGTGTGCGCACGATTATGTATCATCCGGACAGGGTTCGTCCCGAAGAGCTTTCCACCTACGAAGATTTGGCCGATCCAAAATGGCGAGGCCGCTTGGTAATGAGACCCGCAACCCATTCCTATACCCAATCGCTCGTGGCTAGCTTAATTGCGGCCCACGGCGAAGCCCGCGCCGAAGAGATTGTCAGAGGCTGGGTGGCCAACCAACCTATTCTAATTGATAGCGACACGAGAATTTTAGAAACGTTGGCTGCAGGCAGAGGCGATGTGGCAATTACCAACCATTATTACCTCGGACGTTTACTGGAAGCCAACCCCGCTTTCCCAGTAAAGGTTTTCTGGGCTAACCAGAATAATCGCGGCGCTCATGTTAACGTCAGCGGAGCCGGCGTTACCGCCCACGCACCGAACAGGGAAAACGCCATTAAATTGTTGGAATGGCTTAGCAGTGCAGAAGGGCAGAAACTGTTCGCCGACTCTAACCACGAATATCCTGCCAATCCCAACGTGGCATCCCATCCGATTATTGCCGGCTTCGGCAACTTTAGACGCGACCCTCTGAACATGGCCGAATACGGCCGCCTGCAAGAAGCTGCTGTCAGACTGCTTGATAGAGCCGGTTACCGTTAAACATCTCTCATTCCCCTAAAGCGGGTGGGCCTAAGGCTCCACCCGCTTTCTCTTCGTCTAGGCAACCAAACATCAGCAACAATTCAGCTGTTGTAGCGAAATTTAGGGTTAAACGGATAAAGGCGCAGTGCAATGGTAATGTGCCAATGAAATGCTTTCAAGGGGGCGAGGGGAATTGTTGGGATGGCAGACGGGGACTGTGCAGCTATTTTCAGTACACTTAAGGAGGTGACATTATCACAAGTTAAACATAATGTGTCAATGAAATGCTTGCAATACCGCAAAAATTATAATATAATCTACTAGTGTCGGGGCGTGGCGCAGCTTGGTAGCGCGCTTGACTGGGGGTCAAGAGGTCGCAGGTTCAAATCCTGTCGCTCCGACCATATAAATCAAGGGTTTTCGGGTTTTAAAATCGCGGGCGCTGTCACTTGTGTGTCGCTTGTGAGATGATACAGCCCCGGTGGGGAGCTAAAGCTTGGTTCGCTCGCTGTGGGACTATGCCTAGTCCTCATCCTCTTCCTCGCCTACCATAGTCGCCTCGTACAGCTTCTTTAACTCAACAAACTTTTTTGTATCCAGCAGTTGCCCGTTGTCGCTTTTGAGGATTTCCTGCAGAGCCTCTTCCGCGCTGACGATGTAGGCATAATCTTTCGCGCCCTGCCACTGGCTCCCGATGATGATAACATAACGGCCGTCCTTGAGCTTGGTGATCCCTTTGTGCATCCCTATGCCGCCGTTGGTGTTGTTGTTGCCATCCCAGTAGTCTAAGTCTTGGTTGTAGCGGACGCGGGCCACTACGTCATCCTGAAGGTCTTGACTCTCGTACACGTTTACGCGATACTCTCTTTTTGCCATTTTGCTTACCTCCTTCTGCCGGGATAAGGCTCCCGGCCGGCCTTTTGTTTTAGTTGCGGCGGTCAATCCAGTACTTTGCGTTTTCTTCGGTTTCGATTGTGGCTTCCAGCGCTGCCAGAGTTGCTTGGATCATCTCTTTTTGTGCCACCCTGTAAGCATGTGCATTGCCTTGCGCTTCGAGCTCTGCGCCTCGGTTGGTGCGCTTGGGCCTCCATTCTTCAGCGGCTCTCAGCGCCGCCTCGTGGTTGCCTGTGATCTTCGCTGTGTATACAAGGCGCTTGCATTCTTTTTGGAAGATGGGATCCACTGTGACTTCTTCAACTTGGGTTACATCTTCCAGTACTGCAACTGCTTCACGAAGTTGCTCTGCTACTGCTTTATACGACTCCCTGATTTCGATTGCCCAGGCTACTTGCTTTTCGCTCCCGTTCATTTTTTTGCCTCCTTATTTATTTCTTGATTCTAGTATACTATTTCTTGTCCCAAATGTCAACACCTTTGGGACAAGAAATATAAGTTTTTTCACTTTTTTCGCAAAAAAAAATAAGCCCCCGAAGGGGCAGGAGGAAAGCATTAGTTATTCTGTGCTTTTGAAGCGCGGCATGACTATTACAGGAACGCCATATTCTTCTGCAATATACTTTTCGCACCTGACACCACGGACAGTATTCCAGTTGTGCGGCAATACAAGCAGGTCTGCCTGTGATAAATGTTCAGCTACACCTTTGCCGAAATACCACAGGGGCACTTCCTTGACGTGTGGAGGCGTTTCGTTAATGAACGTGGTGAGAATCTCTGCGTTAGGGTAATTTTCTTTAATCCATGCGTGGTGTGCCGTTCTGTCCGAATCAATTTGTTCTGTTGTCCTATCCCTCAAAGCCATTGAGTGAAAAATTTTCATAGTCATACACGCTCCTTTTAGTTTTGGTTCAAGAGGAAAGCACGGCGCAGCCAAAGCACAGACAAAGACAGATGGGCGGCTTTTGTGTTGGGAACCTTGTCATTGGCAACCTTGACATTGGCAACCTTGACGGATAATTTTTATACAGACAAGGCAGGCAGACAAGGCAGGCAGACAGACATTTGCCTCGGCTACCTCCTACACCAACCGCCTACGCAACTCCGCCCACGGGAACTGCCGCCCAGGGCAAGCCGTCGCACCAACATCACTATGCCCGACTACCGCAAGCACCGGTGTCCTCCCCAGCACCTCCGCCAGCCTGCGCCGTTGTGTGGCAAGATAGGCGTCAATGCCACCATGCTCACGCTCAAACCACGCTCGCGCTGTGGGATCTGCTGCCCTCGCGCTTACCTTTGCGATATCAGCGCGGAGGTTGCTTGCCAGGCGCCTGTCCTCCGCGCTCATGGCCTGTGTCTGGTGGCGGTCGCGGATGTCGCGAATCAGCCTAGTGAGTGCGGCAAGCTGCGCTGCTGTCGGTGGCGCCGTCTCAAAGTTGCCGGTGAGCGCGATACCGATGCCGTTTGCGTTTGCCCTGCTTGCGTGTACCCCGCGCACATGCTCCGGCAGGCCGCGCTCGATGCCGCCGTCTGCTCTGATGAGATAGTGGTAGCCAATGCCGCCAAATCCCTCGCGGGACAGGTGCCAGTCATGCAGAGTGTGCGCTGACACATCGCCGCCTGCTGTGTGGTGGAGGACGATGCGCGATGTGGTCTTGCGCGGGACGAGTGGGCGGGTAAAGGCTAGGTTTGTTTCGCGTATCACCACGTCAATTCCTCCTTGGTTATCAGCCGCAAAAGTATGTTGACCACGGCCAGGATTGCGGCCGTCTCATCAGGCGTGATGTCGAGGCCGAAAACTGCGGCGATGGCCAGCAGATTTGCCCACAGGGTTTTAGACTTGTACCACTTTTTCACGATGTCACCTCCTATACACAGTCAGATAAAAAACAATAAAAGAGACACAGATTGATGTCAGCACCGTCAGCGCTGTGGCCATCGCCCACGAAGGGCCGCGAGGTGAGGCAAAAGACACCTTAATTTCTATGACATCATCCTTAATTTCTTTCAGGCATGCTTTTATTTCTGCGATGCTTGCCCACATGTGCTTTAATCCTACCTCTTGCTTGCACTGGTGCTGCTCCATTGTTGGCCTCCTTGCAATATGGTATAATTGTGGTGAGGGGGGGGGGGTTGTCATGAGATTGCTGATAAAGTTTGTGCGTTATCTCGTTGAGGTGGTTGCCGGCGGCGTTATTGTTGCCATCGCGCTGACTACTGCCAATCAGACCTGGTATCAGCTATCCACGCCGCAAATTCATGGCGTTGCTGCGTTGGCGCTTGTGCTTTTCGTCGGCGGGTTTTACCTCTACGCTTGGCTCACACGGCGTCTTTGACAACCTTGTCATTGGCAACCTTAACGGATAATTCCTGCGCTAGCGTACTATCGCCGGCATACCCTGCGCTTGCCTGGCTGTGTTTATCATCTGCAGGTTGATGTACTCAATAGATTCCGCTTTTACGTTTGGTGACATATGCGGATCAGCCTGTATCCGGCGCAACTGCTCGCGATACCATGTCAGCTTTTGCGCTGCTGACTCCATATGGCTCAGTTGTGTGTTCTCCGCCGGTGTCAATATGTGCCCTGATGCCTTGCGTCGCGATAGACCGTCCATGTCGCTATACAGTCGCTCGATACTTGCCGCGCCGGGTCCAAATGTTGGCGCCACAAACGCGCGTATCAGCGGCCTGTGTGCTTCGTCCTTTGCGGGACTTGGCACGGGGTCTACCGCGCCGACAGCCTCAAGTCCCCAGTCTGCAGCGTCCATAGCGTAGCGGCCAAGACCACCAGTGTATCCGCGTACAACGTTTTGCACATGTCGTGGTGATACGTCCAATGCTTGGCCTATTTTTTTTGCGATATGTGGCGTTTCCGGGCCATACTGATACCTTGCCAGCAGGTCTTGCTCCCGATGCGGGACGATAGGTGAGCCGGTGAACAGACTTACATTGGCGTAGCTTTCGATGACCGGCACAAGCGCAGTCGGCAGCACAGTCGGAGTAAGCCCGGCCAGCAGTCGGCTTGTCAGTCCGTCCAGTGCGCGAGGGTCTTCCGTGTCAATCCACTGCAGCACCCGCTCCGGCACCGAACCAAAGAGCATGCCCAACTCAAACGGTTTTGGGATGCGATACAGCCGCTCAGCAGTCGGGATAATCCAAAACATATCTTTTTGCCACTGTGGTAGCTCCTGATAGCGCGGATCGTTGCGATTGACGCTGTAGAGTATCACAGATGGCAGGGTGATAGACGTCATCGCGCGCAAGGTTGAGCGCCCGGGATTCTCGCGCCAGACCCTAGCCATTTTGTCCATGCCTTGCACCTGGGCGTTGAAAAATGCCACGATGCGGTTAACATCGCGCGTTGCTGTGCCGACACGTGCAAAGTCGAGCGACACGTCCCGCGATGCGAGGGCGGCTTTTTTTATGCCTGCGCCGGTGAGTCCTTCATGTTTTAGCCCTTGGCGGAATTCCCCAAGCCTAGTTGCTTGTTCGGTAAATTCGGACAGTGCCCGGAGCGTGTCAATTGGTCGTGTCACGATGTTTAGGGTTTTATCAGCCATCGACCGCTTGAGCAGATCTCGCAACGAGCCTTGCAGATAGTCCCGGTCAAGTGACACTAGAGCGCCGTGTGCGCCGCCTGACGCTTGCCATTTCCAATATAGGTCATCCTTACGGATTGCGCTGAACAGCCCTCTGAGTGTGTCCACAACAGGCTTAAATCCGTATTTGCTGTTGATGTAGGCGGTGAACTGGTCGCGGATTGGATTCCGCACCATAAATTCCGGCGTTAGCGTTGCGCCGGCTCTTAGCATCCGTGCCGGGTAACTGAGCAAATTGATAAGCATGCCGGACGATTCGAGGTCGAGTGAGAGCATAGCGCGGTATAGCTCTGGCTCAAGCTGATAAAATTCGGTATTACCGTTGCGGAAAACCGTCACAATATTGTCTTTGCCGTCTAGATGTGCTCGCGGGCGAAAGATTGTGGCCACCTGGTCTAAGTCGACGCCGCTAAGGTCGATGCCGGCACTGCGCATCTGTTTTTTTACCTCGCCCAACTCAAAAGTGGTGGCTTGCATCGGTGCTTTGACTTTTTCCACCCATGCCCCCGCACCATGATGGCGCTCTGCCAATTCGACCAAGGCTTTGCCTACGCGGTTACGCTCTGCAATGTTGGTTATGACGTAGGTGTTTTTGATGATGCTCTCTAACGGGTCTATGAGCGTTGCTTCTGCCCCGTGTATGCGCCTTACAGGACTGGCTAGATTCGCGAAGCCCCCTTTGCTCATGCCTTTGCCGCCACTTTCGACAAGGCGGTAGAACGGTACAAAGTCGGCGTTTGCGGCTCTCATTGCATTTGCCGCGTTGCGTGATAGGACGCCCGTGTCTATAAGCTGGTCAAGCACGGAATTTTGGTATTGTACGATGTCGCGGAATGCTGTGTCAAATTTGGGCTTGTGCAGCGTCCTCAGCGTTTCATCAACATCAGCCTGCGCAATGCCCGTTGCGATTTTCCTGCCATGCAGCTCGTTTGCCCGCCGTGCTACGATATAAGCGCGGAAATCGTCAAGCTGCGTGCTGATGGGTCGAACGATTTCATCAAACGATTTTCCTATTTTGTTATAGTTTTCGTCCACAATCCCATGTCGTAGCATCGTTTGTGCCTTGCCTGTCCAGCCACGAAAAAGTTGCGCTAACTGGAAAGGGTCTTTGTCCACGGCAGCAGCCTTGCCGCCGGTGATACCTTCAACAGCTCGCTTCAGTGGGTGGAGTTCGTCCACCGTCGCAGCATATAGCCGGTCTAATGTCATTTTGCGGGGCTGCCTTTCGCCTGCTGATATGCTGCCGAGTATCCGTGCTTTTGCCGGCTGGTCAAACCAGTTGCGGATATTTTGCTGTGCCTGGTGCAGTATGTCTGTAACGTCAGGCGGCAGTTTAGCCTCGAATGTGGCGTGGTAGGACGGCGCCATGTTCCTTGCTTGGGCAGGATCAGTTAGGTAGAGTCGCACATGCTCGGCAACCCCTTCCGCCCTAACTCTGGCTTTGGTGTAGCTGGGCAATGATGTTGCGCGCCCGAGTGCAAGCAGTTCGTTGTCAAATGCCGGGTTCTTGAGTCCATAGAGTTTGTCCAGATGATGCCCCACTTCGTGTGCAATAGTGGGCAGATCCTCTGCAAGTTTTGTCCTGATGACTTCCGGCTGGATTTTGTATATCCCGGCAACTGGACCGTGTTTGAGTTGTGCCTGGTATCGTCCCACTCTGACAGGGATGTCTAGCTGCTTGCTGATGTGGCTGACAATATCGGCTTTTCTGACGGGCTGTGACGTTGTGCGGGTGCGTGGAGGCACAGCATCTGCAACAGTCTGTGGTACCGCTGTGGGGCCTGGTGCTTTCCTGGCAAGCAATCTGCCTACACGCCCTAGCGCAAGCCCTACGCCTGCATCTGTCGCTGCACCGATAACTGCCGCCTTTGCCGCCCGCTGACCGATTTCCTCTAGCGGTCTACCTTGTACCGCACCTTCGCCTGCCGCTAAAGTCGCGCCGATGCCTGCACCCTCTGCGATGTTTGCGGCCAGCCGTCCTGCCTTTGGCGCAAGTCCACGCAGCCCACGGACAGCCAGAGCGCCGCCTGTTGCTTTTGCGCCGGCTACAGCGGCAATGCCGCCTGCTAATGTGCCTGCAACATCTGTTATTCTCTCGCCTGTGGTCTGTGCAGGGGCAGGGGCAGGGGCAGGCGTTGCGCCAAGCGTCATGCCGCGCAACATGTTGTCAAAAAATCTCGCGCCGCCTCTGATAGCGCCTTCAAATGGGGGGCGGCGTAGGTTAGTGCGCTTTTCTGTTCGTTGCCGCGCATCGAGGCTGCCGCCAAAGTCATACTTGTCTGCGCCTTGAGACGGTTGCGCACCGCCGCTAAAGTCAAACCGCGTCCGCTGTGGCGCAACGGTAGTGCCGCCGCTAAAATCGAATCGGTTAGCCATAACCTACACCTATCCTCTCGGCGCGCCCCATGGTAGCCAGCCGCCTAATTGTTGGTCAATCCGCGTGTAGAGTCCGGGCTGGTTTTGTGGTGCTGTCACAGGAGGACGCATTTGCATATTCCGCAGATGCACTTCGTCCACGTAAAGCAGGAGGCTGTCCACATTTACGCCATCGCGGATAAGCGCGGCTGTCTGCCTTCTGATGTTGTTTTTGATTGCTTCAGGTGTTGCGCCTTGAGCCATTGCAGCATCAACCGCCATGTGTGCGTCTGCCGTAGCGGCTCTGGTGCGCTCTGTCAGTGTGCCGGCTGGCGCTGTGCCGCCTCCTGCACGCCGCTGTGTGGCGCGGGGTGCGTTTTGGATTGCGCGTTGCTGTGCGTCTGCTGTGAGTTGACCGGCGCCAGGCATACCGCCAGGGATTCTGCCGGTTAAGTCTGCCAACAGAGTGTTATAGCGCAGGTTGAATTCGTTTGCCGCTCGCGTCTGCTCTGCCGTCCATCTTTGCTGTTCCGTTGCCTGCTCTGCCGTCCATCTTTGCTGTTCCGTTGCCTGTTCTGCTGCCCATCTTTGCTGTGCTGCCGCTTGTCCCGCTGCGTCTTGTGCGACACCAAGCGCGGCAAGTGTGGCTTGCTGGCGTCTTTGTGCTTGGTCTTCAGCAGCACGTAAGCCTTCGATTGACAGGGCACGTGTTCCCTCGAGCCGCGCGTTAGCGAGATTTTGCAAAGCACCCATCATCTGTCCGCGTAGGTTGGTCAGGCGCGTGGACAGGGCTTGTTGCTCTGCCGACAGTTGGTTATTATTGATACGATCTTCCATTTGCAGCCATATGCCAGACTGCAACAGCCCGCGCCGGTTCATGTCGTCCATCAGTCGTCCGCGTTGCTGATTGACTGTTTCCCGGATCGCGCCTAGTGCCGCCATAGTAGCAGGGTCAACTGTGCCCATCTGTTCCTCAAACATCGAGCGGATTTCAGCGCCCATGCGGTCTGTCTCTGCAAGGAATTGGTTGAGGTGGTGGGCAGAAACCGCGCTGTCCTCTGGTGATTGCATTTCACCGACGTTCCGTGTCAGTGATGATTGCAGTTCACCGACGATCCGTGTCAGTTCTGAGATTATAGGTGCAAAAGTGTTTGCCCCCGGCAGTGCTGATGCGCCTGTACCAACGCCACTGTCATGCTGTGGGTAGGCGGTTGGCTGCGGAGTGTACATAATTGTGTCGCTCCACCAGTTGGCTTGAGGTGTCGGTGCGATTGGTGCTGTTGTTGTGGTGGCCGGTGCTGTGACGCCGGGTGCTGTGGGTGCTACGCGTGGCTGAGTCGCTGTTGCTTGTTGTGGCGCACCCACAAGCGGGCGCTGCGTGGGCGGGAGTGTGACAGGGGTAACTACAGGGGTTTGTGTTGTTGTGTGTGGCGCTCTTGTTGCCTGCGGCTGGTTCAATCGCGATAAACCATACCCTACGGCGACCGCTGGTGCAGCCCGAGCGACAAGCGGAGCAACTTTTTTCGCCGCTTGCGCGACTTGCGTAGTGGCAGCTGGTGCAGCCTTAGCAGCGCCTCGCGCCAATGTTTCAGCCGCCCTCAGTGAGCCACCACCTGCCCGAGTGACAAGCGGAGCAGCTTTTTTCGCCGCTTGCGCGACTTGCGTAGTGGCAGCTGGGGCGCGATTGGTCAGCGCAGCCACTGCTCTACTAACAGCGGGCGCCGCGACAGTAGCAGCTTTTCTCGCGGCTGCTGTTATTAACGGTACTTTCCAGATCGGCATATGGATGAACCTCCTTATTTTCCTTTTGGCCTACGGGCTACTCTTTTGGCTGCCGCTACTCCGGCGGCTGCTCCGGCCTGTGCGCTTCCGCCGGCCCTGCGTCCAGCCTGTGCTCCTGCTCTTGCCGCTGTGGCAGCTAACCTTTCCATCTGCTTTTTTGCGACTTGTGTTCCTGCCGCTGCACCAGCCCTTCTTGCTTTTGCCATTTGAGTCTGCCTCCTTTTTTTACTGTGGTACAAATATCAGTCTCGCGCCCCACAAAGATGCGGCGTGACTGGCATTGCTGGTTTGTAGTTGCACCCATAAATTTTGCGCTGTTACAGGCATAGCAAGCGCCGATGACCGCACCCGCGTAAGCGCTACGCTTTGCGTTGTCACGGTGCCTATATCGCCAGCGCCGCGCAGTGTAACTGTGGCAATAGACGCGGTATTTGCTATAGCCGCGCTGACTTCGAGATGCCATGTGCCACCAGGGAACGATGCGGGGTTCCATGCGAACAGCCCGCCCACATCAACAGGTGTGATGCTGGTGGTCTGAAACACCGTTGCCGGCAACAAAAGCGGTATAGGCCACTCTCGCCATTGCAGAGCACCCATCGGAGTTGTTCTAGGGCGCAGTATTGTGCCCTCTACGCCACGCGGGAAGTTTAGTCTACTTAGGTTATTCACTGCGGTTGCAATGCGCAGGAAACGCTCAAACAACGCTCTGGCAGTGTACTCTTGCGGTTGTGGCCCTAAGTCAAGGAAACTCATAGTGACACCCTCGCCCCCTTGATAAAGAAGTTGAGCGTGATGCTGTGTACGGCTATCGCGGCGTTTGGTGTGCTTTGTTCGATTCTGATGGCTAAGTTGTGTCCTTGGACGATATTCACCTGGGACGGAATGACTCGGATAACCCTCTGCACTCTGTCCGGGCTACCTTGGATTGTGACCGGCATAGGCGCTGACAACGCGCCGTTGTTGACCCGGAATCTGAAGTTTAGTACCCCGGTTTGTGTGCCCGGCACAACAACGACCATCAGGTCGCGGAATCGTTTGATATGTTGCGGAAGCCCCATGTCCATGTGCTTTGTCTCCACAACAAACGGTATCCCTGCGCCGTGGTCACTCTGACCGCTTTCAATCAGCGAAACCTGCCCTCTCTCACTGTGACCGAAGAATGTTTGATGCTTTCTGGCTTCAGTGAACTCCACCCAGCATGACGCGCGCCAGTTTCTGCGGATATACCACGCTTTGCGGATGGTGTCATAAATCAACACCATGTCATTAGCCACGCTTTCGTCGCTTGGCAGGGCGACCCTTAGCTTGTGTCTGTTGAAACTGCTTGCCGCTTGCCACAACCGCCTTTGGTTAAGCCGGTGCCAAGTCTGGCGGATCCGTTCTGATGCGAGTACCGTTTGGCTGAAATCGCTGAAGTAAACGCCGTTTTCGCCGACAAACGAGAGCATGTTGTCAACCATGGTCAGCGAGCGTGGTGCAACGCAACCTATATCTGCGGAAATTCGGCGTATCGAAAAGTTGTCGATGGTGTCTCCGACAAGTAGCCATAGGCTTCTGTTTTTCGTCACAACGAGATAATCACCAGTGGTCAGAAGTCCTGTGCCGGTGTCGCCATCGTTGGGGCTGATGTCGATAAAATTCAGCACCGGCCAGCTGTTGATGTTTAAGATGTCGGAGAAGTGAAGTCGGCTTCCAACCAGCATCCATGCGCGGTTTTTATGTACCGCCACGTACTGGCCTCTTGGCGGTGAGCCGCCTAAGACAGCAAGGTTCGCGCCATCGAATCTGCGCGGTGGGTCGATGCCGTTAACGACGATGGCGAAATCCAGCAGTGATGCGAAAAAGTAATTGCCGCCGCTGGAGAAATTGGAGGCTAGAAGTGTGGCGTTTGGTCTGCCGTCAAAGCTGACAGAAAGACTATGCACCCTTGGCAGATTCGCACCATCCCGGGTAAGCCGCAGCCGAACCTGCACAAATGTATTCGCAGGATGCTGTAGCGTGCCATCGACAAGCGCAGTAGTCCATGCTGACCATGTCGCTTGATTTGCTGATGAACGAGATGCGATGGTCACTGCACTTAACCCCGGAACGGTTATAATCGCGCGAGCATTTCCGCTACCTGTGTTTGTCGCGGTTCCTGCGTCTATGCTGGGTGAAATCCAGTCACTTAGTCCCGCCGAAGCGGTCAATGCGCCGTTGAGAGGTAGGAGATATGTTGTAGGTTCATCAACCGTAAGTGGCTGACCACTGCTAAATGCCGCTTGATGCTCTGCTAAAGTCCTTGCGCGGTTAGAGATGCGCAAATCGTCAATCAGCCCGTTGGCTTGCAGTGTGCCATTAGGTCTGCTGCCCACAAACAGATTCGCGGGCATAGTACCGACTGGCTCAGTATAAGCTGTGTCTGTGCCTATCTGCGCCCCGTTGACGCACAGCCGCATGTTTGTGCCGTCGCCTGCTATCATCCAGTGGTATGCCGTGCCTTGGAGTGCAGCGTTGCTTGCGCTTGCTATGGTACGCTGGACACCGCCAGACATTACGGCAAAATTCCATTCACTGTTCACGCCTACACGCATCCGCAGCCAGTTGCTTGCATCAATCTCATAGGCGAACAGAGTTTTCTCCACGTTGCCGACATTCATCGGTATCTGAGGTGTGTAAATCCCTTCGACCGCCCAGTTGCCACGGGTAAATATTCCGGCTGTAGGGATGGTCAGGGACTCAGCGGCGCGTGGCGTACCGCCCAGTTGCCATGTGGTGGCGTAAGGGCGTTGTTCAAGTTGTAAGCCATCAGCCCAGAAGGTTACGGCTTGTGCGGGGTTTGTCAATATTAATACACGTATACGCTCTCCTGTTGCCCCAAAAGTACGTGTGACGCTATGCCTTGTCCATGCAGAATTTGCACTCATACTTGAGTGTGAACCCGCTATAAGTACCCCTGCTGCGGTATATTCATGTATGACTAAGTCTATGTTTCCGCTACCTCTTACCCACGCTGAAAAAGTGTACGTTTGCGAATGTGCAACAGGTATTAAAACGTCTGACATAATTCCCTGAAAGTTTTGTGCGCCGTCTGTAACAACCCTTATTGATGCGCTTCCTTGCCAAGCCACAGAAGTATCACGGATTAGAGTCGTACCTCCACCATGTATAACAAGCCCCGTCAAATCCGTTTCCACGCTGGCTTGGTTCGCTGTGAGCAAATTGGTTACGCCTTCTTCGGGAAATATGCTTGGCGTTACCTGATGTACCGCAAAGTCAAGAAAGCGTATAGCGTCTACGTGATTTTGTCGCATACCAACGCCACCGCTTGTAAATGTGGTGTCTGTTACTGCGATAACTCGCACATTATTAAACCACGCCTCAAGCAATGAGCCATTAAATCGGAATCGGATTTGTGCCGGTGTGCCACGAGGCCAAACTACCGTGCCCACAGCAAAATCTGTAAAAATCCCATTTATACGATGTAACATCCTGAGATTATTAAGAGGACTCACTCCTGAATCGTCGCTCAACGCAAGAAGATAATAATTATTATTGTCCACGTATCGAGCAATTAAGCCGCCATTGCTTGCTTGGTCAACGTTAGCAATAATCTCACCATCAGCTATTGTCAAGCCTGTCCGTAATAGTATTGATTGCGCCCCAGCAGCACTTACGCCAGTCAACACTCCGCCGCTAATCGCCCACGTTGCCAAAACATCGCCGCCTGAGGTGTAATGCGTACTGATTTGGTCAACGTCAAACGTATCACGCCACCTTGCGCCTGCTATACGGCTTGGTTCGTACCGTGGCAGGTTAGTGTTGATAAGCGTACCGTTTGAAAGGTAGGCGGTAGAGGCACGGGCAAAAGTTGGGTTTGCCGGTTCTAGCGGAGCAATATCACCCGGGGTTGTCACTGCATCTACTAAGGTGAGTGTGCCTGCCTGCCATTCTGCCTGCGAATCATAGTTTACTGCCAGATGCGGCGAATCGGAATACAGGGAGTTACCTGCCGCCATCAGTAAGCGCGATGTGCCGTCTGAGCGGTAATATGCCCCCATACCGGCGATAGGGTTTGCGTCGATGTTTGCGGCAAAGCGTTCAGCGCGACCTGTGTCCGGCAGAAGTGTCCCTTTTTGGTCTAGGGATGCACATTCGAGTACCGCGCATTCGTTATCGTTGAGCAGAGAGGCGTGAACAACGTCGTTTTGCCCTCCGCTGAAGTCGTTTAGAACGACTACCTGCCGCTGGTTTGTCTGCGGCCTAGCCGCACGCCGTCTGCTCAAGTTGATTCACCCCTCCACGGCTCTTTTAACTCCTCTATCAGCGCGTCAACAATCTTTTGTATTGATGCTTCGCGATGCCAAAGTGGTGCGCATGAGATGGCATCCTGCCCTGCAGCGCTGGTAAAGAAGTCTAGCAGCTCTTGTCTTAGCGCCACGATGTTGACCGCCTTGCCGGATTCATGGCCATGCTTTTTCGCTAACGCAAAAAATTCGTCTCTGTTCATGTCGCCCACTCCAAGGTATCCAGAATATTAGGCGTATTCATCGAGAGCGTAGTCGCGGCGAAGCGTTCTTGTGCAAGCTGTGTTTTGCCAGCCATGTAGTGCGACATAAACACAGGCCCTTCTGGCTCACCGGCAAATAATTTAGCAAGTCCTGCCGCATAGTAAACTAGCAGACTGCGCCACCGTTCTTCGACGATGGGGGTGTCACCTGCCACTGCTAAGGCAGGGATTCGTCTGAAGTATGTCAGAGTGACCGTCCCATCGGCAAAGGGTACAGGCCATATATGCAGAGCAGCAGGAGTCGCGACATAGCCGGAAGGGATGCCTCTGCTAGTGGTGTCTGGGATAGCGCCGCTTTGCAGGTTTGTCAGTGGCTGCTGTGTGCCACCGCTTGACCATTGGGCAACCCATGCCTCATGGAAGTCACCAGGCAAGGCAGCAGAGTGTGCGCCGACTGCATAGTTTAGCGGTGCGACTGCGATAACCCTTGCCACGTCGTTTAAGTCGCGCAGACCGTCATTGATGTAGCGTGTAAGCTGGGTATCGCGCCAATAGCCCTCTGTTGGCTCGCCTATCTCGATGCGTACTGCCGCGATGATTTCTGCTAGGGTCATATCACGCACTCCTTCGGGTTAAGGCATCTGCAAGTTGTCGAAAGTTTCAACCGTCAGTTTCGGCGAGATGTAATCGCTGTCTGCGAGTATGCCTGCGACAGATTGCGGCACCTTGACCATTTTGCCTACAGGGATATCAAACCTTACACCGTTTACAAACACTGGCACGGCTGTTATTCCGGGATTCATCGGGTCTGCCGGGATAATCACGGGTACTTGTGCTTCGCTTTTCATTTTTGCCCTCAGCACTTTTTGTTCCTGCTGGATGACCATCTCAAGCGTGGCATCTGCGCTTGCTTCTTTTTGTTCGGTGCCATAAACATAAGGCAGGGTGTTGACGTCTGCGACCGTTGTAGATTTTTTTTTGTCCATAACATATCCCTCCAAATTTATAAGGGAGGGGACAACCCCTCCCTCTGATTAAGCAGTTACGCCGTGTTCGATGCGGACAATCGCTTCTTCAGCCAAGCGCCTCGTTGCATGTGCGACCTTCCATCCTGCTGTCCAGCGCTGGTTGAGCGGATCCGCTGTGCCGGCAGAGCCGACCTGGTGAACGATAATATCCGGGCTGGATTCGCCGGAGAGTTCGGGTGTGCCATAAGCGCCGCGACCGACGATGATTGTTCCGTACACGTCAGCGGCTGTTAGTCCTGCGCCTACCCATACGGGGGCAAGGGTGCTTTCGATGAAACGAACGCCCCACAGTCTGCCGAGTTCACCGTCGAAGATGCGGGTCGCGCCTGCGTAGTGAGCGGCGTTTACCCATGCGGAATCTCCCGTCAGGTCGAATACGCCGTCAGGATGGACAAAGGCGATGTAGTCCCCACCTACAGCGGGGGGGACGTTGTTGCGCCTGAGAACCCTGCGTGCGCGTCTGACCAGTAGAGATGTAAGCACATGGGCGGCGCCTACCTGGTTTCGTGCGGTGCCGGTGGCAAATACTACGTTAGTGCCGGCGGCAACTACATCACGGACGATTGTGTCGATAGTTAATGCCGCTTGTTCGCCAAGCAGTTCTGACGTTTCGACAAGCACAGGGTCGATGGCCGCAAAATCCAGTACGTCGGAGCCTTGCACGAATCCGCCGAATTGCTGCATGACGGCGGTGATGGCGCTGGTGTTTAGCCCCTGCCCTGTCGGGGTTACGCCTTCAGTCAGCGGCGTGGTTAGTGCCGCCATAGCGTTGAATCTGCGCCAGTTTACAGTTAACCCTTGGCGCCGTGCCACGGTGTCCTTTGTGGCATACTTTGCAAACTGTAGGTTAGGCGTGTACCGCCTGAGCAGATTTTTGACGTAGAAGATTCTTTGTTGCGCGGTTAGCGCATTAAGAGTTTGAGTTGGCATTGTTTTAGTCTCCTTTCATGTTGTGTGGCTACAGCTTTACCTTTTCGCCACGTCGAACGCGATCACTGATTGCTTCTATTTCGGCATCCGACATATCAGCAATGCTCTTTTGTCCGGCGCCTTTACTCCCTGTTTCAGTGCCTTTAGCTTGGCCAGCTTGGAGTGCCGCCAGAACAGCTTGCTCACCTTGGCGACGGGCATTGTTACGGCTGCTCTCGTGGTTCATTATGAGATACGCGGTTTCGAGCGTAAGCGCTTCGCCTGTTTCGTTTGCCCTAGCTTGCGCAAATGCCATCACGCTGTCGATATCATAGTCCTTGCCGTATTTTGCCGCCAACCGTGCTGATTCTGCCTGTAGTGCGGCGTCATATGCCCTGCGTTCGGCGTTAGCGGCTCTTTCTTGCTCTTGCACATACTGCTGTGCCGCCCACTGATCCCAGCCTTGCTGGACTAATTCGGTGACGCTTTGCTGTCTGGCTTGATTCCTCAGCGTTTCTAGGTCATAGCCGCGTTGCTCCAGCTCACGCCCCGTCTGAAGATACTGCGCATTTTCGCGCTCCCATTTGTCCTGTGCTTGCTTCAGCCGTGCGGCAAACGCCTTCTCGACTGTATCCACCTGTGCTGGCTTGCTTGCGTCTTGCGGCAGTTGGGCAGTATCTTCTGTTTGTGTGACCCCTGTATTTGGCTCAGCACCCTCGGCGACAGGTGTAAATTCTGCGCCCGTTTGTGCGTCCTGGGGGGCAACGTTGTATTCTTCTGGCATTGTGAATCCTCCTTATTGCCGCCGGCGACGCGGCTAGTTCGTTTAGCGCCCGAATTGTCGAAAGATTAGTCTTGAAGGTCATCGTTTGGGTTAACCCATCATCCCCCCCCCAAGGGCTGCTGCAGGGTCAGCACCGCTTAGGACTTGCGCTAACGCTTGTCCCTCTGCTGTGGCTGGCTGACCGCCCTCCGGCGCAATCTGTGTTTCCTGCATTGCGTCCTGTGGCGTGGCTTGGGCTTGTTGCTCCTGCCGTTGTTTTAGGATAATCTCTTTCTGCGGGAATGCTTTTTCCGGCAGGGCGAACAGCGCTTCTTCCGGCGTGATGAGTTTCGCCTGCAGCAGATTGAAGATGATTTCAATCTGCTGCTGTTCGTCCCAAAAATTCATGCCGCCGCTTTCGATTTTGACATCGTATTCTTCGTCAACAAACATAGACCCACGGAATTCGCTGCCACTTATGATGCGTCCGGCTGAAAACAACTCTGGTTCAGTCCAAAATGCAAACCATAGCCGCCCTAAGTCCTCTAGCAAAGTATGGGTGCGCTCGATTATCGGCTGGATAAGCACCATAGCCGCTTGCTGGAGATATGCGATAGCAGTTGCATTGAGCTGTCCGCCTGCCGCATGGCCGCTTAGTGCGTCTACCAACCCCTGCTGACGGCGTATGCTCGATATAAGCATATCTACCATAGCCATCATGTACGGTGGAGCACTCGGTGGCTGCAGGTAATCGATGCCCCAGCCGCTGCCGCCGCTGCTGTCGGTGAGGATCAGCCCCGGTTCATTTGTCCACGAGCCAGGCTTGACTGCGCCTGCCTTTGCCCTTTTTTGTGGCATACCGGTAAGCTCCGCGCTCTGGATTAAAAATGCCATAAGCCGGTTGATGGATTGCTGGTTAGGCAAAAGTTGTGCAAATTCTGACAAACCCCAAAACGACTTGCGCCTTTTGTACCAACGCAATGCCGCAAATGGGTACTTGCCATGCTCATATATCCCAGGTGTAAAACGGAGCAGTTTCCCTTGTGCGGCTACGGCATAGTTCAATTTTCCTTTTTCGCGCCACCATGAGCGCACAACATAGATTGTATTCTGCCGGCGCACATTTTCCTGCGGGTAGTTTCGTGTGCGGCTACTTGCGTTGCCATCAGTCGCTAATTCCGCGATGTTCACGCCCTGCTTTGCGGCATACTTTTGATATGCGCTAACCGCGTCTTGCACAAGCATTTCATCTGCAACGATGATATACGGCTGCTTTTGCACGTCGCGTTCGATTGCGTCACCTGGGAAGAAGTTTTCCGGGTCTATTTCTTTAGCCTCTAAGTCACCCTGCCACAAGTCTTGATACGCATGGCTGCCCCCGCGTAGAGCCGGATTGTAGCTGGTTTGGACAATACCAGTCCCCATCAGCGCCGCCGTCCGCGCTATGTCATCGAGTAGTTCCGCCTGCCTGATGCGGTCAGCAGTGTAGTCTGCCGCTTGGTCGAGGACTTTCTTCATCTCCGGGTCGCTTCCTAGGCGGCGTGAGTGGTATGTGATTTTCGGTTTCGCGCCGGTAACAGCAGCGACTTTGCGCTCAACATGCTCATGCACAATGTTAAGCACAGGCTTAGGGAAAGACGCAGGAGTGCCGGCAGGCCATTGGTCAGCTTGCCAGAAACGCTCTGCGAGTTGCCATGAGCGCAACATGCCGAGTTGGTCTTTCGTGCCGGCGGCGTATTGGTATTGCTCAGCTAAAAGGCCGATGATTTTTTCATTTTCCATGTTTTTGCGCTCCTACTCTTTTTCGCTATGTGGCCACATTTCCCGCAAATCAGGGCTTCGCACTGGTGCATCCGGCTCTAAGTCTGCCATAATAGGCGACGGCATGATTGTAGGCATTGTTGTCTGCATATCAAGCCGCCGGACATACCACACCCCAAGCAACACCCCGGCCAGTGTTGCGGTCATGCCGACCACTGCGCCCGCAGTTACTCCCAAGACATCCATGTTTTCCCCTCCTGTGCTATTTCTTCGGCTGTGCGTAGCGCAAACGGTAACTGCTTTGCTTCAACGTGCGGAGTAGGCACTAACGGCCGCGCCATGAGCAGGTAACGTAGTGCGTCATATGCGTGGTCTTCTTGCGTCGTTTCCACATCTTCGAGATTATGCCTGGCGTATACTAATGTCGGCAGCGTCCTTATCAGATGCTCGCAGCAGTCCATGATTATGAGCATCGGCTGCTTGTTTGGCTGCGGCCGTAGTCTGTGATGAACCTGCATTTTGCCTGCTAAGCGGTCATTGTCGGCACGTTGCCAAAACACACCGTTTTCGCGGAACAGTTCTTCCACGCTTTTGCCACCAGATTGCGGTCTTGCGAAGATAGACGGATCTGCCAGTCCGTATAGGTCCATACCCCTGTCAATCTGCTTAATCTTTGCCGCAACCTGTGATGGGTCTTCTTCGCTGCCTGTGTCCGTCCTGCCGCCCCACCCATACAGTTCGCGGTACAGCCATATGCGGCCATCAAAATCAACGGCTCCCCACAACGCTGAATATGGCTTGGCAAATCCCCAGTCTAGGGCGCGGTATCTGTACCATTCCGGGTGCGGCTCAAACGCTGGTACGACATGTATGTCTTGGCGCCATTCACGGAACACTTGCCCGGCAAATACATTCCAATCGCCGTCTAGGTGGGCCTTACGCAAGTTGTCCGGCAAGTTCTCTAGCGTCCGAACATACTCAGGGTTTGCCGCCATCAGCACTTCGTTGTCATAAACACGTGCCTGGATGAATACGTAATCCTCCGGATTTTCTGCGCCTTGGTAAGACTTGTCTACAAAAAGCCGCTTGAACCAGGCGTGTCCGACGTTGCCCGGGTTTGCGGTGTAATAAATGCGTGGCTTGAAATCTTTGCGCACAGAGCGGTTACACGTTGTGAGGAACTGCATTTGTGTTTCGGTGAAATGCGTCGCTTCTTCCAGCCCGATAACGTCATATTCTTGCCCTTGGTATTGGTACACGTCTGTTTCGTGTTCGCAGTAGCCCAGCTTTAGGCGGCTACCATTGGGGAACGTGAATGCTTTTTCGCTGTTGTTGTGTTTGGCTATGCCGGCAAGTTCTTCGAGCAGGGGCAGAACATGGTTTTCGCGCAACTCCGGGAGCGTCCGGCGAAGCAGCAACAGCTTTAGTCCAGGATAATGCAACGCCAGCAAGACAAACTTTCGCCGCATCGCCCATGACTTGCCGCCGCCGCGACTTCCTCCATAAGCGATGTGACGCGATGTGGCCTTGAAGAATTCCTCTTGCCGTGGGTTAGGGTAGCCCTTGAGCGTAAGTGTTGCCATGTTATTTGCTCCACAGTGCCAGGGTATCGTCTAGCTTGATCACCATTGCATCAGCCACCTTGCTTGCCGGATCTTCGCCCAGCAGTTCAAGTTTTTGACGTAGCTGTTGCCGCACTTCTGCTGCCGTAGCCTGGTGGAGCGACACAATGCTGGCAGGCACGGAAGTTTTTGCGGCAACTAGCTGTTGTAGCCATAGTCGCGTAGCGAGGTGGAGTTCAAAGTTTTCCCTGGCGATTCGGTCAAGCATCTCCACTTCGCTTACAATTGCGGCCGCAAGTTGCGACCCTTGCTCTTTGCTTTTTTGGTATTGCTCCATAGCCTCAGATCGCACATTAAAGTGCTCTATCATATGTCGTCGAATAGCTTCATGGCTAACCTTTTCACCGAGCTTTGCCATACGCCCAGCGGCTTCTCTGGTGCTTACGCCTTCACTTTTGCACCAATTTTCTATCTTAACCCGGTGCGTAGAATTACAAATTTTACACCGGGTGCTGTACCCAGTTGACATCCGGTTCACCTCCGCATAAAAATTATCCGTCAAGGTTACCAACACAAAAGCCGCCCATCGGACGGCTCTCATCAATCTTCCAAACCCCGCGACGACTATCGCCACCACTGCTAACTATAACCACTATACCACAAAAAATGGGTAGGTTACTGCCAACTTTTGCATCTAAGCCCTCTTTCTTCCGCAAAGACCATTCTCGCCCGCCTCAGATACCGGTAAACGTTCCGTTCGCTGGCCGGTATCATGAGCGATGCCTTATGCACCCGCATCTTGATATCTCCCCACTCCAGTTGCTCATACGGCTTGTCCAAATAGACCATCTCTACTGCCATCCTGACCTCCCGCTCGCAGACGTTCATCACCATCTGCGCCGCATCAATGTCTGCGATTTCTGCCGCTTTCTCCCGCATCACTTGCTCCTTGCGGATGAGGGCAGCCTCTGTCGGTGAGCCGGCGCCACTGAAGCTGACGCCGCTTTTTTGCCTTTGCAGGTCGGCGATAAGCGCCTTTATGTAGGCGTCCCTGCTGCCCCACCTGGCGTAAAAGCGAAAGGCCTCGGTGCAATAATCCCGCAGATGGTCTTTTGTTTTACGGTGCAGTTTCTCTGCCAGCTTTATCGCCTCCCTTCGCATATATTATGCCTTTCCCCGTCGCCCCCGCATAAGCATGTTCGCGTATCGCGCCTGGGCTGTCCTGCCAGTTGTCCAGCATATACACCGCATCGCACGCCTCTATCATGGCAAAGCAGATGCGCATGTAGTCCTCGTAGTCAAACCCTGCAGGCAATACGGCAGGATTCATCACCAGGTGCCCCTGCCGCTCAAGTATCATCTTCGCTACCCAAAATTTGTTCTGGTAATCCTTTAACCCTGTAATCTTGCCAGCTATGTAGACTTTCTTTCTGGTTGACTCCGCCATTCGCCCGCCTCCATTTTCTTTAAGTCCCAATGCAGGACGCTTTCACAATATCCGGCCTTTGTCCTGATGGTGACAAAATACTGATTCTGGTATATGACGCGCCCCTCGATATACTCCGGTGCAGACAGCCCCGCCTGCGTTGCGTAGTATCCTTTGGGTCGTAGAACTTTAACCTTTTGCCCGATTATCACACATCACCCCTCCTACCACATCGTCAAACTGCGGGTCATACTTCCGCCCCTCAAAGGGGCACTCCGCACCCATCACACGCAGCAGCGCCAGGCTCATGTATGCGTCGATGGGGATGCCATGGCGATTGTACCACTTTTTGCCGTCGCGTCGCGGTAGTCGCTCTTTTTTGGTCATGCAGGCTCACACCCCTTTCATAAAAGTGACCCAGTGTGTCCTGCTATTTTCGTAGCGGGCTGTGCGTTCGGCGTTGATGTCGCCCGCTTTGGTTAGTTCGTAGTTTTGGAGTTCGTAGGAGTTCATTGGGCATCACCTTCAATCTTCATGAATATCAACCAGCGGGTCTTGCCTCGCCTACTTCCAAACAGCGGCTTATGGCCGATAACCTTCAACACTTCGCCGGTGGCTACCTGGTCGGCACTCCACTTGAAAACCAGCACGCCGTAATCATCCAGCACCCGCATACACTCGCTGAAGCCTTGTTTTATGTCGTCTTTCCAGCTTTTCGGTGCGTTGGGTTGCGGTTGCACAAAGATAGCAATGGTTACTCGCTTGTCAGGTCGGTTCTTGGATCCTCACATAATGGCATTACACCAGCTCCTCGATACAGATGTATATCCCCGGCTTATCTGCGTAGAATTTTTCTATTACCAGGCTGGCCACAATGGCATCATCTGTCCAATACCCTAAATCCGTCATAACATCTTCTAGCAGCTTAATTGAGTTTGAACAATCGGGCTTGGTCGTTTTATATTCACCGTCTTTGTACTTGCCTGTAATCGGGAACAGCCACTTTACTACGACACGAATGGCACCAGTATACTTTTTCTCCGGAACATGTTTCGCTAGGTGCGCCTGCAGCTTCGCCCTGGCGGCTTTTAGTTCGGCCGGTTCATAGAACACCGGCTTGCCGTTTTTGCAGGACACCGCTTTCTCCTGGTGGGTGACGGTTGGGACCTTTGCCATCGGCAGGAAGAATTCAGTCCTCATTTTTTGGCTCCAGCAGGTGCGGGTGATCCCATTTGTTGCCGATGACGCCAAAATTCAAATCGCCGTTCGGCATTTGCTCAAAAAAGTTAAGGCGTAATTCCTTGAAATTTTGTATCGCAAATTCTGGTGCCTGATAAAAGACTTCCCCGATGTATTTGCCATTGAATGCGCAGACAACGTCGCCCTCGTAAACTTCTTTGCCCGATTTATCCACTAGCCCCGTAAACTGCCCGACTGTGGCGGGGTCGACTTGCCACACCTCATCCTTGTCTACATAATCACCGTAAATATAGCCCATTGCTTCGGAGTAACCCACAAACCAGCCGTGAACCCACTTTTTGTTATCAACCCGTTTCCCGCGAAATTTAATCTCTCTCACTTTTATCAACTCCCATTTTATGGCATTTGCTTTTCATTTAAAATTTTGCTTAGTCAAGAACTGGGGAAGGGAGGTAGGCGGCACCGCTTAAGGTATCTTCAAGTTCCCGGTTATCCATAAAAATAGCGGCAGGATTTTTCTTGTCAAACCAAAACATTCTGCTGCCGCAACATGCGTCAAGAATCGGTTTCATACAGGCTCACACCCTTCGTCAGTTTCTCCCAGCCATGCCAATTTGCATCTGGCACAATTCATTTCATCTCGTACTCTGCTTTCTTCGCCGCAGCGGTATTCCCCCCAAAAATCTGCCTCAAACGGACACATAATTGTCAGCGCCATTGCGTATATGTCCAGCCTTTTAATCATTTCGTAGTTGGTCATTTCTGCCTACACCCTCTCCACCGTGATAATCAGCCTGCACTGCCCCTCACCGATACGCTCAAGCATTTTTGATACGCCTGCGGCAAGTGGCGCCAGCACTATACCTGTGTCTGTTATATCTAGCAGCGGCTTTGGCACGGTTTCGCAAGCGCATCTCAAGCAGGGGATTTCGTGCGGTGCCTGCCCCTGCCCCTGCACAGGCTCTGGGCACCCAGGTACCGGCGCCCATCTCGATTCTGGCACTGGTAATGGCTCTGTTTCCGGCGGTGGCATCTCCGGATCCACTGCCGGCTTGCCTGCCGTTTGCGCCGCCGCGTCTCTCGGCTTAGAGCCTGTCTTACCCGGCAGGCCATAGTATTTGCGCAGCCGAGATACCGCTACCACGCCGATGTCGAGTCTCTCTGCCATCTCTGTGTTAGTGTGTCCCGCCTCCACCAACGCAATAAGTATCTCTTTCGGCACGCTAATCACTTGATTCACCGTCAGCAATCCTTTGAGTCCCAACTCATCTATGCGTTCTTCGATTGTCGTTCCGCCCATATTTTCACGCTTCATCACCTGTACCTCCTCCTTTTTTCTGCGGATAATCCCAACCCCTAGGTCCGTCATCTGCTCCTCAAAGCCCCGGTCATCGTACAAGCACTCTCCCGCCTCCGGAAACATCCTAGGCTTAAGTCTAGGTTTCATGGTCGCCACCTCCGTGATTAGTTTTTGTCAGGTTTTGACAGCTTTGTCTCCGCTAAGTACCGCTCCACATCGTCCACACTCTTAGCAACGATGTACTCCCCACCATGCGCCAGCACAGCACAGCCAAACTTTGCCTGCTCTAGCGATTGCTTGCCGCGTGGCGCCTTTACCTCAATCCACAGCGACCGCCCAGCCTTGATAGCATACAGGTCGGCGATGCCTTTGTACGAGAGTGCCGACTGATGAATCTTAAAGCAGTACCAGCCTTGCCACTGGAGATAGTCTTTAATTTGGCGTTGAATATCGGCTTCTTTAATGCGATTCATCCTCCAATACCCCCTTTGACGAGCGTCTTTGGCCACAGGTGCTGGGTTTTTTCCCAACCCGGGAAGATTAAGTCCAGAAAAGCATCCGGCTCATGCCGCTTCTCGTAACGCTCTCTCGCGGTAGCTCGTCAAGCGGATAACTCATGATTCCACCCCCATATGGCTCATGAGGCAAACCTCCTGAAGCTGGTCAGCGCCGCTACAATCTGCTCCCGCCGCTCAACCACACCCGGGCAGGCAAGGACCGTAAATGCTGGCCGGCCATCTCTGATCCCCTTGTGCCAGAGAGCATAATATCCGCGAAACGTTTGGATATAACACGTTTCGTTGCACTTTCCCTCGCGGGTTTTAAGATGCCGGTACCAGTCAGAGCACTGGTGATTCAACCAGGTGCGACACGCCTTCCCGTCACAATTCTGGCAGGCATTATAATCATGCAGGGCCATTTCAAAATCTGGCTCAAAAACATCTATGGCCTTGTCAGAAAAACTATATTTCTCAAACCCAATCAGGACATTGCGGTATTTATGTTTAAGGCTCACCGGGCATCACCATCCCCTTCGAAAGTTCGACAATGAGTTTATCCGCTTTCTGGATGCGCATTCGGTCTTCGTCTGTGAGTGGTTGTACAGTTGGTGCCCTAGGTTGCTGTTCTGGATCTGGCGGCTTTCTTCGTCGTTTTGATTGAATCCGGTCGCGTTCCCGCGCTTCCGCCTGGGCTCTGGTGTTGATGCCCTCGGAATGTAGGTTGAGAAGAATGCCGTTTATATAGCTGGCTGTTCGATTCCCGGCTAGAGCGGCCTGTTCTATGGCAAAGATAAGCACCCCCGGCTCCATTCCGTCCACAAGCCAAGCCCCTATCTTCTCCGCTTCAACCGGTGTTATAGGGTGAATGTTTTTATTAAACGCATCCACCACAGATGTGAAGCCGTTACTTGACTGTTCAGTCCTCACGACGCCGACGACGACATCCTCGCGCGCGCGTTTCTCTTCGTCTTCTTCTTCTTTTCTTTTCTTCTTCTCTTCTTCTTCATTGCATACTGGTTCAAACTCGTTTATACCAGCATGAACTCGTTTATTTCCTTGACGGGTATCTTTAAACCAATAAAAATACGCGGCACTTTCAGGAGCAGGGAAGTCGCTTTCTGCTTTCATGTTACCAACCATCTTTTGATGCTTGTCCCAAGACGTGGCGGGGAACTGGATGAACTTCTCCTTGTTGATTTCGTACCAATAAAGCAGGCCGGCATTATGCAGTTGCTGTAATATCTCTGTCATTCGCTCCGGTGGCACCGCATCCCGTTGTCGGGGGAAGATCATGCTTGCCACAATATCTTCATCACCTTCCATGCGGCCCATATTGTCAGCTGAAGGGATAAGCCACGTGTAGGCAAGCATCGCCCATGGGTCTTTTAAGTCGTTCACTCTTTTATCACTGCTTATTCTCCATGATATAGGCCGAGATTTACAGTTGCGACTTGGCATTTTCCTACCTCCTGGCTGAGTTTGCGGTATGTACATCTAATTCACCACTGGGCACCCTATGCAATCCGCCGACACACATCTCCGGCAAATTTGTCCTGACAAGGCCGCAGGATTTTTCACAGTAGATTATTTGGTTAGTCATGGCGTTCTCCTTTTGTGCAGAAAATCAAATGGCCTTGCCTCTTTGTAGCCGCTTTTTGTCTGTACCGTGAGCGTCTTTTTGTTAACCCTTACACATACAACCTCACCGTAAACTGAATCCATCAATGTGTCGCCGACTTTTATGTCCTTCAGATGCAAGCCCTCTTTTGCCGCCTGCTTAAGATTGTCTGCTCTTTCTTTGCGTCCACTTTCGATGTAATCAACTTGTCGCTTCAAATACTCAATTTCTTTAACTAGTTCGGTGGATTCTACTGCGCGGTCTATCGCTTTATCTACCGCCGCTCCCCTCTTTTGGTCTAGCTTCCTGTTGTTCTTGCCGCTTCCCCCAACCATACCTAGATGGCCGCCTTAAATCGTCGTAGCAATCCGGGCAAACAAATTGTTTCGATTCAAGATGATACTTTTCACCCATTTCTTTGAGTTCAGCAAGGTCTTCATCGGTGTAACGGTCTTCGCAAAACAAGCACTTGAGTTTTTTCATTACTTGTCACCCTCCTTCAACTCAATCTTTTGGAAACTCTTGTATTTTTTGGGGCCATTTAAGATTATCTTTGAGGAACAGCGGCACACCTGCCCCTCGGCATTGGTCTATGATGCGTTCCACCCATTCCGGCTTAGGCTTAGTTGCGCCCGGTCCAGTTTGTGCGCCGACAATAACCCATCGGATATTTTTGAATGGAAATTTTGCCGACATATCCCCTAAAAGCGGTTCGATACTGACAAAAGTTTGCCTAAAGTCCAAGCAGTTAAATGGCAACTTACCTTGCCCTGTCAATGTTGTGCCGTACCAGAAATTAGAATTTTGCGGCAGTTTCCCTTGCAGGTGTAATTGCATATACCTGTAAGGGTTTTTGGTCAGAAACAGATAAGTATGTTGCGGGGCGGCATCGCAAGCCTTAAACACTTCTTGAATCCATTCAATCGGCACCCAGCCCCCGAATAAATCACCCATGCTTGATACAAATATTTTCTGCGGCACCTTAACGCGCTGTGGCTCATCCAGTCGATAGCGGTGGAATGTCGGGTCAAAATAAAACGGGTACGGCGCGGTGCGACCTCGGTCAACATCAAAGATGGCCTCTTCTAAAACATGAACCTCTCCCGTGCTGCCCGTTTCCCATTGACACTCCGTCCCTACGGTTTCGTTGTAATGGGTTTCGCTTGCACCGCCAAACCGATTAGCTATGCGATTGGCATAGCAGTATAAACAATCGTGTTTGCACCCAGTGACAACGTTCCACGTGTAGTCGCACCAATCAATCTTTGTTTTGTTCATTGTTTCGTCCTTTCTGCTTCTCTGGCGATGCCCCACCCACTCATCGCGGCCCCGGATTTGTCCGGCAGTTTAAGGGCCACACTGCGCCCACCGGTACCGGCTATACTGCAACCCCTCTTTTACACTCACCCAGTTAGTCATTTTTCTTTTGTCCCTCCTATCGGTATAAATATCACTTGCCCGGGGTGGATCACCGGAGTAATGCCGTTTACCTCTCTAACCTCATGCACGATTTCGCGCCAATCCCTGCCCGGATAAAGCCGTCGCGCAATATCGTGCAATGTGTCGCCAGGTTCGACGACGTATTGCATGTAGGAGCTGGCAAACGACGCCGGTTGTTTTTGGGTTTGCCCGAAAATTTTCGGCATAAACATAACGGTTAGTGAAATAATATAAACTGCCAGCAATGTTGCCATCACCCAGCGCGGTATTTTTTTGATGGGCTTTCGCCCGTCGTGCCATCTATTCATTGTAATTCACCCGCCGATTCTAACTGTTCTTTTGCTTCCACCCCGCACTTTTGGCAAGCAACCTTGTTCCCTTTGTTTGTAATGAAAAGGCTTATTTTTTCGCCCATTTCAAACTTTTTGTGACAAGAAAAGCACTGGAACCCTTGATATTTAAACCCCTTACGAATCCGGATAAATTCCTCGGAAAACTCAAGAAAATCAACTGCAACTTGCGTCACTTTATATATAGTCGTTCTTGTTCTGGTGATCTCCATTTCTATCCCCTCCCAAACAAACAATCTATAAACCCGCTTATCTCACCTTAATTTCATGGCGTAAAACAGTTCACACCATTTAATAGCAGTAAGCGTCTGCTCTTTGTCTGGACTGTACCATTTGTTTTTGTTCATCATGAAATTTATCTTCCTAGTAGTTAAATACAGGTTGTCAATTTCGCAATTCTGGTGGTCTTGGTCTAAAAATACAACCATATTGCCGGATGGGATGGGGCCGTAGTGTTTTTCGTAATTCAATACTTTCTTTTTTTGCCAATTAGGATTTAGTTGCTTTGAGCCTTTAACTGCCCCATCCGGTATATATTCATCATTAACTTTTACCCACACATGATGCCCGTCAAAAACCTCTGTGCCTATGGGGTGTGACGTGAAATCTTTTCTACCCTTAAAGAATACATAGGGCTTGTCTCTCTTAATGCCTAGCCTTTTTAAGCAAATATCGCTAATGTGTTGGTGATTCAAGCTCGTACCAAATTGCTTATTAAAAACTTCTGCAAGACCTTTATACGTGAAGTTGCCTATGTTTTCTTTAAGAAACCGTTTTTGTTCCTCGGTGTACTTATGGTCCCTTTTGTTCTTGCTCGCCATTATCCAATCATCTTCTCAATAGTGGACTCTTTAAGCGTCCCTTCTGACACCATTTTGTTTGTCCTTAGCACAATATCAGCATTGTTTATCATTTGCTTTGCAAGCGACGATATCACCTGCGACAGTTCTGTTTCCCTCTTTCTATCCTCGTATGACATTGATGAATCAAGCACAATATTGATTCTATCCCCTAAAATTTTTTGTAGTTCCAATAGTGTCATTTCTTTATTCCTACCCTTCCGCTTGGTTTTTGTTGGGTTTGATAAAGACTAACATCAAGCAAGCACTCCACAAACCCGCTTATCTCACCCTTCAACTCCAGAAACAGCAAATCCCCACTCGCCCTGGCTTCACTCAGCCGCAGTTCTTCCATAATCTCCGGCACCGTCGCTCCGTGGCTCCAAAGCTCCGCCATGATTTTCAGGCCGTCGGGCGGGAGCGGGCGGTCGGCGGTGACGTTGGCTAGGTCGAAGCCAGCGAGCTTAAGCCCATTCTTGACTTCCCGGGATATGTCCATTTCGACCAGGTTCGGGTGTATTCTGGCTGCCATGGTTAGCTCTCCACATCTTCAAACTGCACACTGTTAAAGGTTTTGCCCGGGAACTCCGCAAGCTCAACATAAGTAATACTACTGCCAACTTCGGTTCTTACTACCGTGTAAACTGCACCTACTGTTAGGTGTTTTTCGGCGTTCTCAATGTCACCGCGCCAACCATTTTCGGGAAATACAAATCTTACCTTATGCCCCTTTGGCGCGTATATATTCATGGTTTTCATGTATAATTAGCTCCTTTCTGCGCATACGTATGTGGGTTTCCCTGTGATGCTCTGCACTTCACGCTTGAATCTTTCGCTGTCGGAGTTTCCTTCGCTCAGGTGGATTAAATGTACCTGGCGCACCTTGCTCAAATCATTCGCCTGCAAAAACTTCTTCACGTTCGACAGCTCAAAATGTGAGCGCAACAGGCGCTTTTTTAGTTCTGCCGGTATGCGTCCGGCCGCGACGTTTTCCTCCAAGATATCCGCTGCATAATTGCACTCCACGGCGATAATGTTCAGTCCGGTAAAAGTGTTCTTTAGGTAAAAGGTGTCTGTCGCAAATAACATCCGTTCCCTGGTGCGCTTATTGTAAATCAGAAAAGCCAACGGCTCCGGAGCATCATGCTGTGCCTCGACCGGCATCACAATCCAGTTACCTGATGTAAATTGTACCCCTGCTTGGATTGCATGCGCCCGGTGGCCGACAAGCCCCAGGGCGTCAATAGTTCCCTGTGAGGTGTAAATGTCTATCCCGGCTTTCATGATGTCCGCAGCGGCTTTGGAGTGATCAAAATGGGCGTGGGTCAGCAGGCAGAATGATATTCCTGACAGACCAAACCCTAGCGCCTTTTTAATCTCCTTGATTGACAGGCCACACTCGATGAGAATTGTTTCCTGGCCGTCGCTGAGGGTATAAAGGTTGCCTTTAGAGCTGCTGGCGTAAGACTTAAATTCCATATCGTACCCCATTCCGCCGGGGCAGCCTCGCCGACCGCCCCGGCATTTGGTTGCCCTCTAAAAGTCCGGCCCATCCACGGTCTGTTGCTGGCCTTCTTCCTGCTCCTGCTCATCCGCAGGAAAGTCCTCATACTCGGCCTCAACAATATCGATCGGCGTTGTGTTGGCGTTTAATTCAATCTCTTCCGCAACTTCAATTTCTGCTTGGATTTCACCAGACCGGACGATGCTCTGCCGCAATAAATGACGATCACTGGACGAGTTGAGGATGGTTTTGCATGCCCGGTTGATGATCGTCTTTTTCGCCATTTCAGCGGTAAATTTATCATGCGTGCTCCCGGCTTTAACCTGCCCCTTTTCGTCTACCGGGTTCATTTGGCTTTGCTTCCAAGACTGCTTGATTTCTTCAAAAGTCATGATTTCAGTTTTTGCAATCTCACCGTCCGTGTTGATGATCAGGCAGTAGGCAGCCTTGATCTTCTTGCCGTTGATGTTCTCCAGCGCCTGCTCGTGTATGGAGATTTCCTTCCTCCCGCGAACCATCGCATACTTGAAGGTATCGCCCTCGTAAACCACTTCCGCTACGATGTCGGCAATGGTGTCATCAATCATCTTTGCCAGCGCCATGGTCCCGAAGTAGCTGCGCTGGAATACAAGCTGATCCCCGTAGGCAATGAAATACCCTTGTTTCTTCATGGGGTTCAGCCCCTGAACAACCATGTCCAGCAGGGCATTTGCAATGCTTGTCTTGTTGCATGCATGCAGAACCGGCTTTTTATCCCTGTTAATCGTGTTCTGTAGAATCAGCCATGCCGACTTCATTGCGTTGTCCGGCGAATATCCTGCCGGCAGGTGAAGTTCCCCCCGCTTGATAAACTCCTGCACCTTGCGCGCAACGACATCAACAACGTCTTTTTTTACTACTGCTAAATCATTAGTCATCTATACTACCTCCCCGAATAACGTATTTTGTCCCTCGATCTCAACTCTCAGCTGCTTATCCTTCGCGCTTACAATCAGACGGATCTGTTGTCCGCGAGTTTCAATAAGCTCATTTACTGATTCGCTGTTGTCTACAAAAATAACCGGGCTAAACCCGTAATACTCGGCCAGATTGTTGATAATGTCCAGCCCCACATTGATTCTGGCGGCATTGTTTAACCCACTTGAGTAAGGAACACCGTTGTAGAGCGTTTCGCAGCACTCCACCATACCGCCGTTGACCTGAACATCAAAGAGTTTAAACCGGGCCATCTTAAACCTGCTGTTAATCTTCTCTTCCAGCAGGCTGACTTTTGTGCGGATAAACTGCTCTGTAAGGTACAGCTCGTTCTCTAGCTGCTCGAATTCTTTGGCCAGGTCCTTTTCCTGTTTCTTCAACTGCTCAATCCGCTGCAAGCTCTGCTTATGGTACTCTACCTGAGCAGCCGTCTTTTCCAGGATGGTGATGTCGCCATCCAACTCCTCTATCTCCTGCTTAACCTTGTCCGAGGCATCACGCGCCCCGGCTTCAATGTCTCTGAGTTCCGCTTCCACCGCTTCCTTGTCTCTGTTCAGCGCAGCATATTCACTAGTGGTCGTAACCGGCTGAGCGCCCTGCAGAATGGAGTCAATCTCTGCCTTCTTAAACAACTCTTTGTGCTCCAGTTCGGTAAGGTCGGCAGTGTCCTTATCCATCTTAATTCGCGTGGTAGCCAGTTCTACTTCCATTTCCGTCTTCAAGGCCTTTAAGCGCTGGCCTTCCACGTTGATGCTCTCCAGTTTGTCCGCCTTGGCTTTATTAAACTGGGCGAGAGCCTTTCCCATGGCATCCCGGAGTCGTGCCTGCGGCAGATCCTGACCGCACGTGGGGCAGGTTTCTTCCTGTTCGAAGGTAAACTGCTTGCCATTTTCCTTAAGCCAGTCCTGGCGCAACTGCTCCATCCTAGCTGTGTAGCTAGCCATATCTCTTTCATAGCCTTGTATACTCCGGGCATATTCGCTGATACTGCCCTTTACATCCATGATCGCATCCCTGATTGCCATCAGCTCTTGCCGCTTGTCACTTGCCAAGCCTTCAAGCTTGCTCTGATGCTCATTTTTTTGGCGGATAAATTCCCCTTCGATAAGACGCAGCTTGCGGAGTTTCTCTGCCCCAGCACCGCCATTGTGGATCTCTAGCAGTTCCTGCTGCTTCTTATTTCTCTGATCCCGTAACTGTGAGAGTTCGACAGGCAGCCTGTCGGCCTGAATCCCCTGAATATCCGGCAGTCCTCTTTCAATCTCATCGATGCGGATTGGTATTCTCTCCAGCTCGTCATTAATGGCTCTACGGCGTTCGGCAATGACCTTACGATGATCATCCAGCTTGCGTCCGCTTAGGATCTCCGGCAGTTTGGCCAGAGTCTTGTCCGAGGCGATGACGTCGGTATCTGAGATATCACCACATACCTGAAGCAAGATTTTACGGCGGTCTTGCCATGACAGCTGGGTGTTGAAAAATGTGGGGCTGGTGAGGAGCTTGAAAATGTCTTCGTTCGCAATCTCCGCAATCTTTGCATTGTATTCAGTTTTCTTCATGGGCACGCCATGTACAAAATGATCCGTTGTGTGGCCAGTAAATGTCCGATCGACGCTGCCCCGTTTTTTGGTCCAGTCCTCTTTGTAAACCTTGCGCAGGACCAGAGGACGACCATCGATTTCAAGCGTCGCTTCTACCTCGTGTTCAAGGCCGTGTAAAACGTTGCCGGCGGCGTCAAGTGTTTTGATGTCAAAGTCTTTCTTGTTCTGGCTGTCTTTATCGAAAATCAGCCACAGAAATGCATCAAAAAGGGTGGTCTTGCCCACTGCATTTGCACCAAACACATCCACGTTGCCACCTTGGGCTTCAAGGGTAAAGCTTTTTATCCCCTTGAAGTTCTTTAATGTCAGCGAAAGCAGTTTCATGATCTACATCCATCTCCTAACTATGGCTTACACCGCACTTGGTGCAACCGCTCCCCAGGCCGTGTATAGCTCCGTTATACTCGTATCTGTTGCCGATAGCTTTGCCCCCGCAAACCGGGCAAATGAACTCCAGTCTGCCAGGCGTGGTACAATAGGGGCAACAATCATTTCGTGTGCCGCTTCCGAGCGGTCTTTTTCTTTTCCCGGTATTCTGCCAGGTGGGTTACCTGGCTTTTTTGATTGCGCAGCCAGGCACGGAAGCTGCGGACCGTACCAGCGTACCTCAATACAATAAGCACTTTATTCACCTCCTCCCAAGTGCTCCCGGCAGGCCTCCAGGACAACCCGGTCAGTCGCGGCAGCCGCCGAGAATACCGCCACATGCTCCTTGCCATGGTACAGGTCAACGCAGTGGTCATCCTGCTCCCACAGCCCAAAGTCGTCCGGCAGTGCGAACGCCGGTTCGATACGCCAACCCCGCTTGTCTTTCATTTTTGCTCGCCTCCTTGTTGCCGGATATAGGCGTAAAACCGCTCGCTATTAATGTAGTACGCCCAGCGCCGGAATTTGACCGCTGTGCCGAACGGGAACCTGCCCTGCTGTAAGCCCAGGCGCAGGAACTGTGGCGTGACGCCGAGAATGGCGGCGGCCTCAGATATGGTCAGGTATGCCTCGTTTTGTCTTGCCATGTCTGTCATGGTAAAGCCTCCTTGCTAGCATAGTATCTTTTTAAGATACCTCAGTAGCAAAAAAAATTGCCTCGATTTCGCACGCGCTCAATTTATACTTGTGCTTGATTTTGTATATTTCGGACGCGGTGAACTCTGACCCTTTTTGGTTAATTTTTGAAGAAAATGTTTGAGATGACACCCCTAACTCTTGCGCTAAAGCGCTGGCAGTGTCTCCATGTAATACCATTATGGATTTTAGTTTCGCAGCGTTCAAATGATAACACCTCCTTTTGTATCTCATCAAGATACTTGAATCATATATGATTTACTTTGCCCTGTCAACATCTTTTAAACTATTTGTATAAAATTTTTTGAAGTTTTTCGTTTTTAATGTTATTATTAAGATACACCATTTTTCTATCGAACGGAGGTAAAATTGTGAATATGGGTGAGAGAATCAAGAAGCTTCGGGAGGAAAAAGGATGGACCCAAGAAGAGCTAGGTAAAATCATTGGTGTGCAAAGAGCCGCTATCCAAAAGTATGAAAAAGGCTATGTTGAAAACATCAAAAAGACGAACATAAAGCTTATGGCCGAAGCATTAGGCGTAACGGCAACATACCTTATGGGGTGGGACGATGCTGCGCTAATCTTTGCCGAACCCTCCGCCTCGTACTCCACCGATTGCGCCAATCTCCGCCTGCTCCCCGTCCTTGGCGTAGTCCGCGCCGGTGCACCGCTTTTCGCTGAGGAAAACATTATCGGGTATGAGCCAGCCAATGCCGACGAAATAAAAAACGGGGATTTCTTCTACCTCCGCGTGACCGGCGACTCCATGACCGGCAGCCGCATCCAGGAAGGAGATTTAGTCCTCGTGAAGAAACAAAACTACATAGAAACTGGGCAAATCGCTGTCGTGCTGGTCAACGCCGAAGAAGCCACATTGAAGCGGGTTTACGCTCAGGATGGGCAGTACATACTACAGGCGGACAACCCGAAATACCCGCCGGTGGCGGTAGCGGCGAGTGATATGGTTATTATCGGGCGGGTGATTGGCGGAAATTATAAACTTTGATATGATATGTAAGGAAGCACCTGCCCAGGAAACATTAAGGAGGAGCTGAGCCATGGACAAGCCTAACAGAGAAGCACGAAGCGCACGGGACAGGATTTTATCAGCGATAGTTCGCGACGAGGATCTAAGGAAGCAAAAGACAAGAGAAGAATGGAGAAGATTTATAGAAGAAGACCTTGTGGCTGTGTCCCTGGTTTGCATATTGCCGGCAATGGTCCTGGGCTACCTTGCCGATTTGCATATGGGCATTATATTTGGATTTGCCTCCATCTATGGATATGCCATAGGAAAGAGCAGGTAAAATCCTCATAGACCTGCGGGCCTCCTTCGAGGCTTTTCTTTTACCAGAAAAGGAACAGGAGGGATCATACATGCGTAACCCAAACGGTTTCGGTAGCGTCTTCAAGCTCAAAGGCCGGCGACGCAGGCCGTGGATCGCTCGCGTAACCACCGGCTGGACAGACGAGGGCCAGCAGCTATTCCTGCCCGTCGGCTACTTTACGACCAAGCAAGAGGCCATGAACGCCCTCGCCATGCACCGGGTCAGCCCCGTGTCGCCCAGGGCTGGCATTGCCCTGTTGGAACTGTACGAAGAATGGTCTGCCGCCAAGTACAGGAAAATCTCCAAGTCCACGGAGAACAACTACCGGGCTGCTTGGCTGTACCTCAAGCCGCTGGAGAAGGCCAAGTTCGCCGACCTGCGCACCAACCACTGGCAGGGCATTGTGGACAAGTGCGCGGCGGACAACATGAGCCGGTCCAGTTTGGAGAAAATCCGTATTCTCGCGGTTATGCTCTGCGATCACGCGATAAAGAACGACATCACAAACAAAAACTACGCAAAGTTTATCGAACTGCCTCGCGCCGAGAAAACAAAAAAAGACCGGTTCACCGACCTAGAGATAAAGCAGCTTGAAAAGCAAGTCGACACTGTTCCCTGGGTGGATACGGTGCTTATCTTAATTTACACTGGGATGAGAATCTCTGAACTGCTGGGGCTGACCAGGTTCAACGTCAACCTCGAGACGCAGCTTATCACTGGAGGCGTAAAGACCGATGCCGGCAAAGACCGGGTAATCCCAATGCACCCCAAAATATTGAAATATATCAAGCAGCGATACGACCAGGCCGGCGCCGCTCTGATCTGCGATGACCAGGGACGGCGGCTGACAGCTAAGCGATACCGGGAGCGGATGTACTATCCCGCGCTGGTGTCCTGCGGCATAAGGCAGCTCACCCCTCACAAGTGCAGGCATACCTTCTGTTCCCTGTTAGCTGAAAGGGGCGCGGATACGCTCAGCATCCAGCGGCTGGCCGGCCACACTGATTATGCTTTTACTGCCAATGAATACAGCCACCCGGAGATAGAGGCGCTCCGGAGAGAGATCGGCAAGCTATAATTTTGTCACTTGCTTGTCACTTACCGCCGCGAATTCTTGCGATTTTACACGAACTTTGGACGTAAAAAAGAACAGCCACGAGAGACGAAGACTCCCGTGGCTGTTGAGTTTCTTTTGGTGGAGATGAGGGAATCGAACCCCTGGTCGCTTGACTGGGGGTCAAGAGGTCGCAGGTTCAAATCCTGTCGCTCCGACCATATAAATCAAGGGTTTTCGGGTTTTTTTTATATCAGGAATTACATGGTTGTCACGGAAATCGTCACAGGCGGCTTTTTAGTGGAGGCAGATGCTCGTAACATCTGGACTTTTCGAGTCGCTTCTTTTTTTTGCCCTTTAAAGAGATGAGCATAAGTTTTAAGTGTAACCGCTTTGTCTTGATGACCTAGCAGTTCTGACACTACACTAACATCATTTCCTGCACGTATCATTTCACTGGCATAAGTATGACGCAGGGAGTGGAGACGCAAACCGTCTAACCCAATTTCCTTGACAATTGTGCGGAACCATCTTGTGACATTGTTGGGGTCAAAAGGTTTTCCTAGTTCGTTAGCAAAAACATAATCCTCGTCCTCATAGCAATTTAACATTGATGATTTGTAGTCAGCTTGGATTCTTTTGTGTTGCAATAAGAGCTCAGCGGTAGAGTCGAAAAGAGGAATTTCTCGAACGCTAGAATTCGTTTTTACATCAACTATTTCAAACTTGCTTCCATGCTTCTGTATTTGGTTTTCAACACGAATTTCTTTTTCAGGTCCCTCTAAACTAATATCATCCCATTTAAGTTCTAACGCTTCACCGCGACGGAGACCCGTGTCGCGGACAACTTGGGCGATTAATGCTAATATGGGGAAATTACTCCTGCTTGCGGCAAAAATAAACTTTTCGAATTGAAAATCTTCAAATATGGGGTTTCTATTGTTGTCTTTAACTTTTGGCATATACTTTTTTAGCCTGTCGTGATGTCCTAGTAGTGGATTTTTTGACAAATATGATTTTTCTTCAACCGCATGCTTAAAAGCCATTTTAATTACTTTCCAGTGGTAATTGACATATTGTGCTCCAAGTTCTAAGTCCTCGTATAAATAAAGGAAGAAATCTCTTAAGTCATCAAAAGATATCTCTGCTGCAGTTTGTTTCCCAAGAATACTAACTGTATGCCGCGTAGCATAATAATAACTCAACTTTCCCACCCAAAATCAAACCTGAACCTTAAAAAACCCATATAGTAATTGACATTAAAACTACAGAAAACCCCCTCGGTATGGTATAATTGAAGTGTCCAAATCCCAATAATACCAGCCGTTTGGAGGTTTCCTATGACTAATATTATATCAGAAATGACACCCAATGAACAGAAGATTCAATCTCGTATTGATCGATTCTTCGGCCAAATCAACCTTTCGAAAATGTTACTCCAGTGTAATTTTTATAAAGAGTCTGGTATTCACTGCGCTACCGTT
>Ga0208734_100059_pt1 | contig 47215 bp, 38 predicted proteins | sample Subbio2Aug_QV11A_FD_184824 | JGI IMG/M metagenome (GOLD analysis project Ga0208734, IMG submission 184824) | Serpentinite rock and fluid subsurface biosphere microbial communities from McLaughlin Reserve, California, USA - CR12Aug_QV11A (SPAdes) | ecosystem: Environmental > Terrestrial > Deep... | reverse complement strand
CCGGGTCTCCCATAACTTTTGCAGCTCGGTTTTGTTCATATAAAAAATCTCCCTCCATCTATAATCTTGAGGAAGATTATCTTATAAAGCTGAAGATTTTACCAGGTGGGGAAAGTTTTACGCTCACGTTGCAACGTCTCCTCGTAAAGCCTGAATTCATCTGTTTCATGGTGCCTCCAGAAATCGGTTCCAGCCATAATAACCGATTCTCCCGGCAGATCAACAATTGCTCCGCACCCGAACGTCGTCAGGAATTGACCCTGCCGTAGCTGACCCGCCTTTCTGTACTCTCTCCGCCGTCCACCCAGTCTCATTTGCTATCCCTCCAGAATCACATCACATTCAACATCAACATTCCGCATTGAATTCAGGGTAGGAATCGCATCACCATCACTGTTAAATCTATCTGTCAGTAAGGGAATTCCCTGTTGTCTTGTGTACTTCTGATAAACCAGATCTGTGCTGGCTAGATTCTCCCAGTGAGCCAGAATATCATACAGGTGTTCTCTACTGCCATCAACTTCTGACTCGTCTATCACCCTGACCCTTTCCAGTATACGCTCTATCATCTCCTCAACCCTGTTATGCAGGACACGAACCCGTACAGCATCACTGTTAGCCCTCAGCCCATCAATAAGGTGCCGGGAGAGACTGATGAGAACAGCATGGAGAGCCCTGTCCCTCGCTCGCTCAGCAAATGGGGTCAGACTGGTGGCCTCCACATACCTGTAAAGTGACGAGTGATAGGTGAGGAACTGTTCATAGTGTGACCGATCCCGGCTGCGTGAGGCATCGTTCATGGTGACGACAAGTCCGGGATTCTGGCGCCCTACCCTGCTGGTAGCCTGTATGTACTCTGAATTGGATTTTGGTTGTCCCTGAAGCACCATCAACCCAAGTCGCCCGATATCTATCCCAACGGAAAGCATGTTGGAGGCCAGTATGAGGTCAAACGCCCTGGGATCTGGGAACCGGACCTCGAGGCGTTTGAGGATCTCACCAATCTCGGAATTTGCCTTCCGGCTGGTAAGCTCGTCGAACTCGGGGTACTCAGGTGGTCTGGTGCCTACCGGGAACGCACCCCTGAACTTGGTCTCATACAGGTATTTTAAACGTCCATGCACGTCATCAATGACATTGTTGACCGCCCCACCCAGTTGCTTGAGGCTGTTAAAATACCCGACAAGTGTCCAGAAGGAATCCACTACACTGTCAGGAAAACCGCTAGCTTTCAGATTACGGGTTGAAAAAAGAAGAATCGAGTATACCCTGATCAGTAAGGTGTTGCCACTGGTGCCCGGAGCCATAACACCCAGGTATTTTCTTGCTGGTCTTTCGGAAGCCCCAGCCTCCTCCGCAAAATAGGAATCCCGAATATCAATACCCTGGGGAGGGAATTGCCTGAAATCCCGCCCGTAGAGATTGAGGATCTGGCTATGGGCATTACGAATAGTCGCAGTTGATGAGATAATCTTTGCCTTCACATCATCTTGCCTGCAGAACTCATCAATTGCTGCCTCATAAAGCCCCGCAATAGTGCCCAGAGGACCCGATATAAGGTGTAATTCATCCTGGATAATAAGTTCGGGAGGAAGCCTGTTGGAGTTCAGAGCAAACAGTCTGCCCACTTTCTCCTCCCATGTCATTCGGGCAAATTTGTCTATGGTTCCAACCACCAGGGCTGGACCGTGGTCATACAGGTCTTCATCAACAACATACACTGGCAGACCATGATTGAAACCACAAAGATTGTTGGGGCAGGAAACAACCATCCGGTCGGCAGAGACAGCGTAGTACTGTGGTGTAATCGCGTTTTTACACCACGGGCATCTCAGTATCTGACAGGGATTAGCCTCATCCTCTGATAGAGCTTCAAAACCCTCCCGCTTGATGGTTTGCAGTGAATGTATGGCCTCACTTCGTTTATTTGGGGTTAAACCCCCGCCAACCCATAAACCTGCAGAGATTTCCTCATCACCAAGGATCCCGGGATTTTCTCGTCGTATCAATTCACACGCGCAGATCAGGCCTGAAGCCCTTTCGAACTGCTGAAGTGTCAGAAGCCTCAGTGTATACCTCATCAGGATGGTCACTCCGCCCCCTGGAACACCCTGCCTCCTGGCCACCATCCTTCTAAGAAAGATGGTGAATGCAGAAAGACCAAGATAAGCCTCTGTTTTCCCCCCGCCTGTGGGAAACCACAGGAGGTCAACAACATCCCGGTATGGATTCAAGGGATCAGATATTGAAGGGATCTGCTGAAGGATAAATGCCAGCTGAAACGGGTACCAGCCATGTCCGGCCTTGTTGCCTGCCCCCCCCTGTTGAAGGCGAAGCCTTAACATGGCCTGGTTAACCATCTGGAAAGCCTTGAAAGCCAGCTCGTTCTCCGCTAGTACATGAATACCATCCCGAATCCGTGTTAGGGTCTCCACGCACCTTTCAATATTTCCGCTGGCCACCGTACGGTACCTTTCTGGAAGTGTTGGAATTTCCAGTCTCATGTGTTCAATCCATTTTTCGTACGAAGCACCCATCTCTTCAAGTCCTGAAGAGACTACCTCAGAAGAATTCTGCCCAAGAAATTCGAAGCTCAAAATTTCACCTTTCACATGGCTTGCAGGCTTCATCTGAAAAAGTTCGTAGCCAGGCAGAAACTCTGTGAAGATCTCTGTGGCCGTTACGCCTGAACTTTTCCACCCAGCACTGCATCCATGCCCAACTGCAAATGTGCGGTTATGGCGATACAGCATTTCAAGATTGAGGAGCTCAGGATCTTTTCCAAGGCTGACACGCATTCTTTTCTCGATAAAAACCGCTTTTCCCTCTTCCTCTCCAAAAACCTGTATTTTTGGCTGAAAGAAGGTTGCGGCATTGTTTGAGATGATGTCCATTTGCTTCCTGAAAATGTTGATCATTGCAACTGTCAGTGTGCGCGAACCATCGTCATACACCTTTTGCAGGTATACCCGTAGCTGAAGACCATGAACAAGCTCTATCTCCTGGTACTTCCTGTCAGTATACACATCAATCCATCTGGATGTGAAGTCTCGATGCCATTCAATAATAGTCTTCCGTCGTACACTTTCAGTTTCTATTTCCATAGGGATATATCGAGCAACGCTTGCAAGTATTCTAAGCCTGGTCTCCCCGGCAATTACGGAAAAGGAAATGGCCATCGAGGAGGGATATACGGAATAGCACATGTTGAGTGACTGATCACTCCCCTCGAAATCATCATCCATCAGGTTTTGCTCCATATCCTCCTGTTTCAACTCGACATCCTGGGGGAATAACCGACCACAGATATAGTAATCCGCTGGCCAGGTATCACTGATGACTTCATCCGCTTGGACGGGACCCAGCAGATCCCGTCTGAAAAAGCTCTCCAGCAACTCCCGAGCCTCATAATACCTTTCAATGCTCAATACTCTCACCTCCTACAATCCCATGGCCAGAACACCTTGGCAAGGCCGGAAAGGCTTACCCCATGCCACACCCCGCTGGTAAAGTAAGGTTCAGGTACAGTCTTCCTGAGCGTCTCCGGCTTTTTTACTACAGAATGCACCTGATCAATATATATCTCTTCAAATGCCATTGGTCTGTGTGAGGAAGACCCATAAACCTCTTTCATGATTTCCCCTACCTCAAGATGGAATTTCATGGACATCCTACCAATAAGTCTTCTTTTGTGATAGATTCCATAAAAATCCATTTCTTCCCCCATTCTAATTTCCACCCTGTCTCCTGGTACAACATGCATTCTGAGATAAATCTGGTTTTCCTCCGGGTTACTGACCAAAAGTCCATCCACAAAACCCTGATTATCAACATCCTGCTCCCTCCCCACCTCAAGGCTAACCAGGGTCTTACCGCCACCCCTCTTATTGGCTACTTCCAACCAGCGATCCACTGTTTCTGACTTCGTCAGCCATTCCCTGCTGAATGATCTTTTTATTATTTCCAGAGATTGTCTCGCCCTCGTAACTGCAACATAAAGCACCTTGGCTTCCTCCATGATTTGATCCTTCTCATTCAGCCGTGGAGAGAGAAGAAAAACCTCTTCAAACTCTCGTCCCTTGGACTGGTGAATGGTACTCAAAAATATATGGCACCGCCTTTCCTCGTATAACTCATCCGGAAGGCGCGCACCAAGAGCCAGTGCTCTTTTCAAGCCGTTAAGATTAAGAACCCGGGGCGTGTTCTGATCTCCTACTGAATGCAGGACACTATAAAGTTTTTCGTTATCCATGGGGTGTCGCAGGTCAAGACTGGTCACAATGTTGATGAACTGTTCCCTGGTCAGATGTACCTCTCCTGCCGATAACACTTCGGCTATCCACGGTGGCAATTCAGGAGAATCCTGGTGCCTCCTCAGCACATGGTCAACTCCTCGTTGCCTGAAATAGTTGGATATTTTTAGTGCCTCACCATTGGTTCGGCACAGTATACCAATTTTTTTGTGATTTTCAAGGGGCAGCGGAAAGTTATAATCCTTACCGCAGCACTTTAGCTCCTCCACACTACGGATAAACGTGCGGACTGCCCTTTCTGTCCCCCCCTCCAGCAACATTCGTGACTTTGCCATGAAGGACGCCAGTTCACCATTCTGGCGAAAATTCCGATCAAGTGTTACCACCCCTAGCCGATCTGGGAAATTACTCATTATCCATTCAAGCAGATCTGTCGCCCCAGGTTCACCGGGACAGTCCTTAATCTGATAATCATAGATTCCTTGAAGGGAATCTCCCAGAAGAGTGAAGCCGCAGTCTGGAGGCTTGCATGACAGGATTGCCTGCACCAGTCGAGCCCGGATTCCAACCAGATCCTGGATCTCATCAACTATTAAATGTCTCATTTCACCAATTATTTCAGGGTCGGCCTGTATCTCCTGTATAGCCATTTCAATACGGCTATTATAATCCTTTCCTGTCAGATCAATATTACGGGCAATCAGCACCCTGGTGGCAAATGAATCAAAAGTTCTGATCTCTAACCGGGACAGATCATCGGAGTACTTGCCAGAATCAACACCAGCCTTAAATCTGTCCTTTATTTCACTGACAGCAGCTCTGGTGAAACAGAGAAGCAACACTGAATCGGCCTCAACCATTCTATTCTCATCAACCATGTATTCAAGCTTCCTTAGAAGCGAATGGGTTTTGCCGGTTCCTGGTCCAGCCTGTACCAGCATGTATTCATGGGGAAGGCTTCTAATAATAACTTCCTGTCTATCAACTGCCGGTGATGGGTCTGATGAGGGCAACTTCCACTCGAAAATGGGTGGAATGATTTCAGGTTCGTCTTCAAAGTCTATAATTATTGCGTCCCCTGACAGGCCATCAGACAACTTGTCCTCGTATCTTGAAATCAAATCCAGATCTACTATTGGCAATGTTTGCTCTTCATTCGGTTCGCCATGGTCACAGGAAGGTAGTCTTTCGGGTGGAAGGATTTCGGGACTGTCAGCCGGGTAATCAGGCCGACAACTTCTGAAGAGTGAGCACTGGGTTCTGTAGCACCGGCACTCAACAAACTGTCCATTATCACGCCTTACCAGGCCCCAAACAAGTTCATCACGATTTTCAACCAAGGCGCATGGCTTCCCTTTTTCCCATTCATCTTTCTGGCTCTGTGTCAGGTATCTGTCAACATACTCGTCAACGGAGACCTCTCCAGGTACCCATGACAGACCCGCTAGAATCCTGAGCATGGTATGGAGATTTTTTCGCCCTCTAACCCTTGCCTGAAATTCCCTGTCTCTATAAAAATCTCCCTTCAGTATATATACATTACTTGAACATTCTATATTTGACGGTCCTTGCATCACTCAGTCACCTCAAGATCGACTACCGGGAGCTGGTAATCCAATCGAAGACCAGCAAAACGCCACCCCTGTCTTGTAATCTCGGCTCTTTCCTGACTTCTTGCAGTCACCTGAAATATCATGTTATTATCTATTGCAACAATCAGCGGAATCTTTTCTCGAAAGAAACCGAAGGATGGGACATTCAGGTAGCCAATATTCCTGCCATTCTCATCGCAGATAACAAAATTTGCGGTTGAAGAATCCTCGACAAGAGCAAAGGTGTATGTTGTGGTGTTACCAAAAGTAACATGATCCCCCTGACTGACAAGTGGGAAAAGGCTACCATCAGACATCCGGACACTAACATCCTGTGCCAGTACATAGTTTCCTGGCTGTAGGCTAAGATTAGCTGCGCCCCTTGCAACGCTCCAGTCAGAATCTCCCGGATAAAAGACCTTCCCCTTCCATCTACTGGCCACAGCATTGCTGAATGGTCGCAGATTTACACTTCCCCCGACCATAAGGATACATCCCAGCTCTTCAAAACTTAACCTGGCCCGGGAAACACTCTCTTCAAAACAGCTGATTACCTGTGCAATATCAGGAGCTATAAGGCTGGAAAACATTTCGATATCAATTACAATGTTAATCTCTCCAAAATCTCCATACCGCCAGATCCTGATTTCGGTCTGATCGTCATTAGTAAGATCCTTTTTTGCCTGCTCACAGCTGGCGATCAATCTGTCGCGCGCACCTGAAGGCATCTGCGCAAACGAGATACCGCCTCCCTTTTCCTTGACCACTCTATCGTGAGCCCACTCAGCAAGCTTTCTGTCAATATTGTCCCCGCCAAGATTGAGGCCGCTGGTGGAAAGCTCTCTTATCCGTCCTTTTCTGTTCTCAATAATCGCTATATCAAGAGTGCCTCCGCCCCAGTCCAGTACACCTATCGTGGGGTACATCCCTATCTCGCCATAATGGCAAAACAATGCAGCTGTGGGCTCGCTGACAAAACTCTGAATTGATATCCCTGCGATCTGTGCAGCCCGCCTCAGTGCCACTCTCTTTCCTGTGGGAAAGCCTACCGGTACCGCCACCACAGCCTCCTCTAACCGGTCTACGGCCCCCTTTTTGCTTACCTGCTCCTTAAGACCCCGGAAGACTTCTGCTGCAACCATCTCTGGTGTCCACTCTTTCCCTTTTATCTTCCATGTCTTATTCGTACCAAGGTATGTTTTTACAGAGGGAATTACCTCACAGGAATCGCTGAGCTCTTCCCGGTTTTTCCAGGCTTCCCTGCCACGATGCACCTTACCCGTCACCCGGTCCACGATAACCAGTGAGGGGAAAGGGTTTCCATATCCATCAGTATACTTGACAGATCTTCTTCTTTCCTGAATGGCCATACAGGCACTGTTCGTTGTACCGAAATCAATCCCAAAATTCATAATTCAGATCATCCTTCCTCCACTGAAATGCCCCTGGCCTCCAGCAGCTTGAATACCTTCCTGATAGAGTATCGCAGATGTTCGCCAAGATCGGCAGTCATGGGCGTGTCTTCCACTTCAAGAAAGTTCATATATTGTAATCTGAGGGATTGAGCCAGCATATTCTTAAATTCCTTCATGTTATAATCGGTTTCCTTGTCCATCTGGCTGAGAAGGAGATCTATTTCCTCCCGGTGTGCCTTGCTCCGATTTTCGGCTTCCCTCTCCAGATGGAGAACTGTTTTTTCAGCCGCTTCCAGCCCTGTGCTCATTTCCTTGTTTTGTAAAGCAAGACTGCGGTTATCCTCCTTCAGTCTGGCAACAAGCATCTGACTCTCAAGCCTCTGTTTCTTTTCAGAGTCCAGATTAGCCTGAATACTGTGCAACTCCTTTTTCAGGCTGGCAAGATATTCCTCAAGACTGATAAGATATTCAGCTACCGCCTCAAGCTGTCTGACGGGACCCGAGCTTCTGTCCCAGATTGTGGTACCTTTGCCCTGTTCAATCTTCGGAACCCCATCGAAATCTGTTACATGAGCAATCTCAGACTTCGCTGTCTCTTTTTTAGGAGTTTGAGTTTCGCTCTCAGTCCGAAAAGTCACGATCCTGATCAGGCCAAGTCGAACACATTCCCGCTGAATATCCTCAGCCCAGCTTGCTGTATCCTTTTCAACTTCGCAAACAAATGTATCCGAAAGGGTAGGCTGGCTACCGGAACCTGCTAACCACTCAAGGAACTTTATTTTTTTGCCATCACTTCCAGGATCCTGCCTGTGCATATCAACAAGGCCCAAAAGCACAAGGGCGGAGATATTACTGATTTGCCTGGGACTTACGCTCAGCTTTTCTAGCGGGATTTGTAATAGCTCAAGGTTGTCCATCATTCTTTCACGAAACATGGCAACAATCCGGGAACCTGGCTTCTTTCTTCCTGCCATTGTAAGCTGTTCAGCAAGATGAGTTAGAAGGAAAAATGCACTCCTTTTCGAATCTGCTATCATGAGTTTAAGCAATTCCAGCTGTCGGCAACGACCTGAAAAACTGTTAAACCCCTTGTGTTTGACAATGCTATCAATCTTATTCTGCCTTTCCGTATCACCACCTTGCAGTGAAGAGATGAGTGCCCTGCATGCACAATCTGAAGGCAGCTTCAGCATCAGATAACATGCAACCTCAAAGGTTTCAGGAGCCATAAAGAGAAGGCCCAGCGATTCCTCAACCTTCAATGCATCCACCCGGCTCAGCTTATTGTTATTCCGGTATTTTTCGGACAGAACCTCAACTTCTCTGATGACATCATGCACTGTAACTTCCTCCTGCAAGTTTCTTTATTTTTTCAACTACTGATAATTCTGGGGAGGAGGGGATACTCTTTCTGATACTATGAATTCTGCCAAGAACGATCTCCCTATCTTTTCTGTCTTGAGATATATGCAGGATAAACAACAGCACAAGCCAGTCATCAGTATCAATACCATAACGGCCTGCTCTTCCAGAATTGCCCTGTACCTCCAGTGCGATGTCAAGTAAAACTCTGTCTTCAGGTCGCAAGGGTAGACTGGGGGTGAATTCCTTGATGTCCAGAGGGGGAGGGCTGTGGTCTAGAAACACTGAGATAATATATCTTAGAAGGTAATACTCTTGGGGAAAGATTCCTGGCGATTTCTTGTCCTCTAATAACTCGAATGCAGAACGGATGCGGGCCTGCCTCAGAAAAAGTAAGGCTAGAAGAAAATTACCTGTATCCCGCATAATCGGTGATTCTCTTTCCATACTGGCAAGGATTTGCAGTGTGTCCTCATACCTGCCAGCATGGTAATAATTTACCCATCCCCTTGTTAGGTTTGTCCCACCGGTTCTTTTTGATATCTGGCTCCTTGTCGGAAGCCGATTCTCTTTCACGTCAACTGCCCATTCCTGAAGGGAAGATATTAATTCTGAGGGTGTGAAGTGTCCTATCGCCTCCCTCACGGCCCGTTGCCACCGAGCAACCGATGGTATTATATCTATATCTGAGACGGCAAAGTTCGCTATCTGGTCATTTTCATTCCTGCTTGCATAGGCTTCCAGAATCTGCCGGAGCTTATTATCCAGAAGTTGGGATTTCCAGTCAACCGGTCGACCTTCGACCCGTATGTCTGTATTATCAATAAGGCTGGCACATGCAAAAATACTGTTAACCCAGTAATTGAACTCGGTGGTTATTCCAGGCAAATTGTTCAAGTTTATCGTGGCTCGTTCCCCAATACAGAGACGCTCACAGACATGAATGAGCTTCTTGAGATTCATTGCCGAACATACCGATATTGAGTACTTTTCACCCAGGAAAATCCTTCTCTTCAAGTTCTCGAGATCAACAATCACTGTCCCTGTAGTCACTCTACTGCCCATACAGCTGACAAGAACCTCGCTAATCTGGTTAGGGGAATGCCGCAAGAACTCCATTATCTGTACAGGGTTTATTTCTGACCGACCCCAGGTATCGTATTTAACAGCTAACCTCCTCTCGCTCTCTCCATCCAGGAAAAGAACTGCCTCTCCTTCGGGGTACCCTGAAAGTATTATGCCTTCTAAACTTACCAGATCGGTTCCCATAAGATATCTGAGAGATCTGCCGTCGGTACCAAACATTCGGGCTCTGAAAAGCCTTGATTTTATTGATACCGAGACTTCACCACAGGTCACGTTTCCTGATACCTCATCCAGGTTTGAAGGGACTATCCAACACCTATCGTCAGGGTTATATTTGCAGCCTTCAAATATAACCTTGCAACAGGAGAAGTTCCCGGAAATAACTGCTTCCTCATCAAATCCATAAAGCCTGTTTTCAAACTTCAGTCCAAGCTCTGGCAGAAGACAGAATTCTACTTGGGAAGATGCCTGTAAACTATCGGAGTTCATACTTCTACTAAGGTAGGAAAGCCAGATGCGCCCGACAACAGGCACTCTTTTATTGCATTCCTGCCTGAAGTCCTGCAGTCCCTCCTTGTTCCTGATCCACCCAGTACCGAAATTGGTTTCAAAGAATAGTCCAACGATATTGCTCTCAACCAGTGAAAAATCAGAGATAGTCATTTCCGGCATGGAACCAGAGAAGACCTCAAGGCCGGGTGTCGTCATCACGAATTGTTTTTTCTCGGGGACTGACCACTCAAGAGTGATTTCCGGTGAACGCTCCGTTTCTGTATTGTACCCGGCAACAAAATCACCCACATTTATTTGGACCTGAAAAGCGTGATAATTCCAATCTCCAGGGAGCATTACGGACCCAAAATTCTTTCTGGTACTACAGCCATGGGTATAGCCACGGGGAACCAGAAGGAAATATTCGCCAGGGGAAACCACTGCCCCGCGACTGATTAGTCCGTGGCGGATGTCAAATACAACTGGCCTCCCGTCTGGAACCCAGCCATCAATCTCCCAGTTTTGTGCTGTACCGTCAGGATTTTTAATGGTCCCGGAATACTTCAATGACCACAAACTTTCATTTCTATCGAACAGGGTCACGGGAAAATCCCAGGGTAGGGCTATTGATGGTTGAGTCATTCCGTGCAGATATTGCGATGAGGGAAAGGCCAGACCAATACGACCTTTTTCTGGAAAAAAGCATATTCTTGGCCTGAATACCAGACTTTGTTTTTTTCTCTCAGTCCTCGCCCGTAGAGCCAGGTGACTGATTAATTCCTGCCAGAAATGTGGTTGAAATCCAGGTATCTCCGTGAGGTTTGTCAGCGTCATTATCCCCAGTTCGTAGTACTGGAGCAACTGACATACCTGAATAGTGAATTTCCATCCCTCAGCATCCATGAGGAAGCTCTTGAGATATTTTGAACAGTTCAACTCAGAGATAATCCTCTGGAATTCTCTATAACTTATAGCCACAACAGAATCCCAGCTCTGGCGGCCACAACTTAATTCACGCAAGATACGAGCAAATGGGGCTATGTACCTCCTTGACACACCACACTGCTCGAGGAGGGCTCCAACATAACGGAAAGGACCTGTTCTCCTTGTTCTAAGTAACCCAAGAGTATCCAGCTTTACTTCAATAGTGCGGCCAAACGTCTCCATTTGAAAATCCGAAAGGTCCTTTCGAACCAGTCTTGCAAAGTGAGGCCAGAAACCTTCGTCATCATAGTAATGATAGGCACAGTTCACAGCAGTGATAACAAGTATTGTTGCGTACTGATCAGCAGTAATCTGGCCAGAATCATATTTTCGAATCATTTCACCAGCAATCTGCCTCATCTGGTCCTCATCTATATATATCTCTCCTGCAAACTGGCATGATTCCAGTTTCTCCAGCCAAATTTCAGCTATTTCCCGGAAGTTTTCTTTACTGCTCATATCTTTTTTTCTCCGTAAATCTTGTTTGAAATTGTGGCTATATTCTGCAAGAATGCCCTTTTTTCCTTCCATAATCTGCCCCTTACCAATAATGATCTGGAATTAAGGTTTCCTGAAATATTGGTTTTTTAAAAATGGGTGGTACAATGAAAATATCCAAAAGATGACCCTTGCTGTTAAAGAGTTTGCAGATAAAATCTAGGGACGTAGAATGGGCGGAGAAAAAATGGAGGCTTTATGGAATCTGATAAGCGACCAGCTGGAAAGAAAATATCATAACCCGAGACACGGCAATCCTGAAGATCCAGTTGAGTGCCTGTTCTACGTAATGCTGACACGCAAGACACCCATCAGAAAAGCTCAGCATGTATTTGAGCGCATACTGGAATTAGTTCCCTGGCCTGATATGCTACTTGATATGGATGAAACCCAACTGTACAATCTCCTCTACTCGTGTGGGCTGCAGCACATGCGGGTAAAAAACATCGGAGATGTTGCTGAATTTTTATTTCATCAATTCGGTAGGATTACCCTTGATCCACTACGGGAAAAATCCAATGAGGATTGCCTATCATTTCTGACATCTCTTCCTGGTGTGGGCACAAAGACTGCTCTTTGCGTAATGATGTATGCTCTTGACAGAAAGGTTTTTCCTGCAGATACCCATTGCATTCGTGTTCTGAAAAGACTGGGGACAATTCCCTGGAGACTTGACCACCGGCAGGCTCAACGGGAGCTATCCAAACAGGTTCCGCCTGACCTAGCATTTAAACTTCATGTAAACCTGATAGCACATGGACAACAGATATGTAGGCCCCAAAAACAAGAATGTATCCAGTGTACAATCAATTCATATTGCGCTAATAACAGGCGCATCCCGGAACCACCCTGAACAGTTTTTATCCCCAGATTATTTTGGAAGAGAAAACTGTACAAATAAAGACCCTACCTATCCTTATTGCTACCAGTTTTTCGATGCACGGTTATAAAAAAATCGTACCTTTGCCCTTGCAAGAGAAAAGGTCCTTTGTTGCCCTGCTCAGCAGTCCAAAAACAACCTTTATTGTGTGCACCATGCGGATGTGCATGAATCTTGCATTGCTTGATAATCAATGAGGGTATCATAAATGGCCTTTGCAATGGCGCGAGCCATAAGAGGGGGAACCGCATTGCCTATCTGCCTGAAAATATCGCTCTGGTTAGAGCGACTTAGCGAGAATCTTTCCTTCCGCCTGAAGGACTGCAAAAGAGCGGCCTCACATGGAGTATATGTTCGTGGTTGCTCGGGATGGATAAATCGCAACCCATCCCGATTCATGTGCGACAGGATCGTGGTTGAGGGTGATTTCCAGCTCTGTTTCACATATGTATCCTCATGGTTCTCAGAGTTATACGGGTAAATCCTGGCCAGATCTTCATTGTAATGACCTGAGGATGGTTTCATGAACCAGGCTGAATTAGTTCCTGGTTCCATCCGGGAAAAAATACACACGTCTCTGATATTATGCGGTCTGGAAATGTGCGGAGCTGGAAATCTATCATGTTCCAGATCACGGCCTTCAAGGCTATCAAGATTACTGTTATAGACGTCAACGAATTTTCGTAATGAGGCAATATTTCTCTGCTCGGAAGCCTCCAGTTCAAGGAAAGCCTCGCTGACAACACTTGATAACCTGACAAGCATTTCCCCCTCGGCTCTCACTTTATATTTAACTGCAAGTTTATTCAGAGCATCAACAAAAAACCTGAGATATCTATCTGGTTTTTCCAAAAAAACTTCAATTTTCTTCAACTTGTCAAATCCAACGGTATTTATCCGGGAGAGCACTACTGGCAGGTGTTCAATCGCATCAGCAGTTGTGGAATAGTCTGTCCCAAATACCGGTCCACAGTTCGGCTTTGGGATGGGGTTTGGGATTCCCAATCTGTTAGCAATTATTATTACCCTTTTTCTAAACTGCGGAACACCAAAATTTGCTGCATTTAGAACCAAGTAATCGCGAGTTTTCTCTCCATCTTGAACAGATGATGGGTCGTACCCAATGTCTCGCAGGGAATCTGTTACAAATTCAATTACCCTCTTGCTATTGCCAGTCAATTCATCTTCATCTCTTTTTGAAACTATTCCCTCAACATTTTCGAAAACCACAAAGGCTGGCCTGATTGCCTCCACTATTTCCAAGAAGTGCCTGTACAACTTATTCCTGGGATCCTTACTCAGTTTCAGCCGCAGATCGCTTGCACCGACTCTGGCAGGCCCAACCAAACTGAAAGTCTGACATGGTGGTCCACCAATTATAATATCAACCTTCTTATCTATTCCCTCTTTGATGATACTCTTTTGAGTAAATTCATGCCCAATATCCCCCTCAAACACAATCTGTCTTCCAGGTAATCCGTAGGATTCCAGATGTTCGATCAGGTTAATACATGCTGCCCTATCTATTTCAACAGCCTTAACTACCTCAAAAGCCCTTTTTCCCGTTAAAGCCTCAACTTCCAGGAAACCCTCGGAAAATCCACCCGCTCCGGCAAAAAGATCAATTATCCGAAACGTCTGTCTGATTTCTTCCATCCGTTCGACCCCGCTTCATCACGTTGCTCAGGGTAATACAACAATTTGTACAATTCTTGTTGCTTGCAAAATGAAAATTCATGTATCATTTTCGTCTTTCTTATCCAAACTCCTGCCTGAAAGAGCTCTGTTCTCAAACAATCATCAGCTGTGGGCACAGGTTTAAGAAATATTTCTACCTTGTCTTTCTAACTCTATCGCTATTAGGTAGTATGGAATTCAGGAAAGTTGCCAGAGTATGCTGCTCCCGGATATCCTGTTTTGCATGTACCACATATCTCTTGGTCATGCATAAGTCTGTGTGGCCGAGAGCCGCTACAGAGCAAGGGCATGCCTGCCATTGCGGAGAAACTGAAGAGCAAAAGCGTGGCGAAGAAATCCAAGCATTTGGATTTCTTGCTGCACACACACGCTACCCTGCTGCTGCAGCGAGGCATACCTGCTAAACTGGCGCAGGAAAGGCTGGGCCATTCCAGCATAACCATGACCCTTGACCTTTACAGCCATGTTACACCGGAGATGGCAAAGCTGGCAGCAGCGAGTTTGGATGGGTTGTTGGACAAAAGAAAAGGCCCTGCGAAGGTGCAGGGCGAATAACAAAAAAAATATTTTTGCCTACTATTAGCAGGGCTGCCACCCTGTTAATTTTATTGTTCCAAACTGGCGTAAAACTGGCGTATTTTTGCTTTTTTATGCTTGCTTCCGGGATTTGCTAAACCCTGGAACCCTTGGTATTATTGGTGCGGCAGAAGGGACTTGAACCCCCATGAACGTACGTTCACTAGACCCTGAATCTAGCGCGTCTGCCAATTCCGCCACTGCCGCTTTTTTTAGTTGCGATGGTTATTTTATCAAAGACAGCATTACCTGTCAAGAAGCACAATTGGGTTAATAAACGGCATTACTGTTATTTATAGCCTCTTGATGCCACTTAATCAGAATTTTATCCCCTTTTTGAACAGGTGTTGTAAAAGCGGCTTCAACCCCGTTAATTTCCATTGAATAGCGTTGGCGCGAAAGATTTGATACATCTAAATCTATTTGGCTGAAAATGTCCAGGAGGATCATTTCAGAACCTGTATACGGGACGAAATGCTCCTTATCATTGATTACAACGGCAATCTGCTCCCTTGCTTGACTCACAAAGTCTATACAATCACCATCGTTAACTGCTGCGTCCCAATCTGCCTTCTTACCATTTAGAAAGGCATGCAATTTACTCTTGCCCATTAAGCTAGCCACATCCCCTATAGTATCCCATTTTTGGTACTCAATAGTGGCATTGTCTATCAGGGGGGTTTTTTCGTGAACTTCGATGCCATTCATCAATACTGTTGGCTTTAATTCAATCCGATGTCCATCGATTACAACTGTTCTGGAAGCCAACCTGGGAACAACATCCAGTATTAGCCCACGAGCCGGCTTGCCGTTCTCTGCAGGAATAAACTCTAAACAATCTCCTTCGCACAGCAAGTCATCAAGCCCGGACTTTTCCCCGTTTTTTGTTATCAAGGCAGCTTGCGGCAGTCCTCCTTTCAAGGTGATGACCTTATTATTTACCTTAAGGGTTAAGCCTGGTCCTGGTTTGCCATGGAGATGGCGCATTTGCACCCCGGCAGTTAACAGTGCTTCCGCTACTGTAGAATTTCCTGCCTTCAATAGCCGTATCTTCCTGGAGTTAACTGTAACATGCGCAAATGCCATGGTATGATGGGACGAGGCCGTCATGGCAATACCCAAAGGGGTAATGAACTGAGGTCCAACAAGATTTTTGGGAATACCCGAGATTCCTTGAATAACCTCTTTGCCTCTTACAGATACCCGGTTAGACGGAAGTCCTAAATGCATAGCCAGTTTGTCTGTCAGGCCTGGCATCAGGCTGCCACCCCCTACACAGAGAACTGCTTGGGGAGCTTTGCCGTTAATAGACATGATTTTTTCAGCCACCTGCTTCGCTATCTCCCTGGTAGCTGATACATCATCAACAATCTGGGACGATGACATGCTATGCTTAAAACCCAGAATATCGGTGAATTGAACCTGCTTTTTTGCTCCTAATTGCCGCTTAAGCTTTTCTGCTACGTGAAAATCCAGCAAATATTTACTGCAGATCTCTTCCGTTATTTCATCTCCCGCGGCAGGAACCATGTCAAAGCCAATTACCTTTCCTTCTGAAGTGACTGCTATGTCGGAGGTCCCGGCTCCTATATCCACCAGCACTAAATTCAATTTTCGCATGGAAGACGGGATAGCCACCTCAAGGGCAGCAATAGGCTCCAAAGTTAGACTGGCCATTTCCAGGCTGGCACATTCCAATACAGTTTGAAGGGAATCCACAACAACCCGAGGCAAAAAAGTGGCAATAACTTCAACTTCCATCCTGAGGCCCCGCTGCCCGATCAGGTTATAGGTTTCAGTGCCGTCCAAATAATTGGCTACCAAAGAATAGCCGACACAATGATATTCTCCTGATCGTACCTGTAAGTTTCTGAAAGCATTCTGTACAGCTTCATATTGGAGCAATACTACCTCTTCCTGGCTGATTTCTTTCAGCAGGGAAATATCACGCGACTCTCTCCCCTTAGTTGTTTTCAGAGTCCTTCCAGCTGCAGCAACCGAAACCTTTCTTAAGCTCTCCCCTGTACAGTTTTCCAGCTTTTTCTTAATTCGCTTAACAACTTCGGCCACTTCTGGAACATCATGAATCTGCCCATCCAGCATCGATCTTTTGCTGTGCTCTTCAACTTCGCAGGCACGAACACAAAAAGAGGTTTCTGTCTTTTCCGCCAACAAACCAACTACACTCCGAGTTCCAATATCCAATGCGAAAATAGTTTCCTCTTTCATAGCGTCCCCCCGCTTTAACCTGATTGCTACCTTGGTATTTCGAGGAAATAAGACAAATCCCTGCAATCCCCATTAAAATGCCAGCAGGCCCAAGGTCTGACCCTTGGACCTGCCTGCTCAAGGAGGTCTATGAAGAAGTGAGTGTGTAGTCCTATTATTACCCCCTGGCAAATAGTTTATACATTATATAACAACTAAAAACCGGCATCACAGCCGGTTTTTAGCATATTACTGGGGCAGCCGCTTAAGGGCTTTTTTCGTTGCGTCAACTGTCAAGTCCAAGTCTTCCCTGGTATGGGCTATTGATATAAAACCGGCTTCAAATTGAGAAGGTGCTAAATAAACCCCGTATTCCAGCATCAGCTTGAAAAAGGCATTGAAAATCCCAACGTTTGAGGATAAGGCGCTGTTATAATCCGTTACCTGTTGTTCAGTAAAGAACCCGCAAAACATGGAACCTACCCTCGTAAATGAAATATTAATACCGGCCTCTTTTGCTGCTTCAGCTAATCCTTTTTCGAGATATGCCCCATTCTTTTCAAGCTCTATGTAAACCGCGGGGTCCTTCAAAATGGTTAAAGTTGCAATTCCGGCTGTCATTGCCAGAGGGTTTCCCGACAAAGTTCCTGCCTGGTAAATCGGCCCCCTGGGGGCCATCCTGCTCATTATTTTTTCCTTTCCGCCATAAGCCCCAACAGGCAAACCTCCGCCAATTATCTTACCCAAGCAGGTTAAATCAGGATCAATACCATATAATGCTTGGGCTCCCCCGTAAGCAACACGAAAACCTGTCATTACCTCGTCAAATACTAGCAAGGCACCATATTCCTCAGTTATTTGCCGCAATCCTTGCAAGAAACCTGGGAGGGGAGGAACACATCCCATATTTCCCGGGACAGGTTCCAAAATTACAGCAGCGATGTTCTCCCCCTCTAATCTGAATATCTCATTAACATTCTCCAGGTCATTAAAGCGTGCAATGATGGTGTTACCGGCAATGTTAGCGGGTACCCCCGGACTAGTCGGTATCCCCAGGGTTAATGCCCCGGAACCTGCCTTTATTAACAAATGGTCAGCATGACCATGATAGCAACCTTCAAATTTCACGATTTTATCTCTGCCAGTATATCCTCGGGCTAATCGCAGAGCGCTCATTGTGGCTTCGGTACCGGAATTGACCATTCGCACCATTTCCATTGAAGGGAAAGCTTCAAGAACCAATTTTGCCATTTTTGACTCCAATTCAGTTGGGGCGCCAAAGCTGGTGCCTATTTCATCCAGACAGGCATGCAATGCTTGTACCACCTCAGGATGGCGATGACCTAAAATTAAAGGGCCCCAGGATCCCACATAATCAATATAAGAGTTTCCGTCTACATCCCATACTCTTGAACCATCCCCCCTGGTAATAAACAGGGGGTGTTCCATACCCACAGACTTAAAAGCGCGGACAGGGCTGTTTACACCGCCGGGAATAATTCTCTGAGCATCCATAAAAAGGGCGCGGGACTTAGGATAGTCTTTTGACACAAGTCACACCTCCAAAATCTAATATCCTTTTCGACCATGAAAGTCACACCACGGTTCCTCAGCCATATAATCGCCATGATAAAAGTGAGCTCTGGCACGGCAACCACCGCACAGTTTACGGTAGCCACATGCGCCGCAACCACCTGTATAGTCCAGCGTTCTCAATCGTTTCAGAACATCGCTTTCCCGCCATAATATATCAAAAGGAGTATCCTTTACATTGCCAACTGGTAAGTTAAGGTAAGCACAAGGCTGCACATCCCCGGTAGGGCTGATTATACAATAGCTTGTTCCAGCCAGGCAGCCCCGGCCAAACCTTAAATTCATTCCCATTTGCCTGGCAATCCGCATGAACTGGGGCGCACAGGTAGGTTTCAATTCGATATCAACCGTTTTCTGTTTCTCCATTATTTTCTTTAATATCTCTTCATATTGTTCGGCTCGCAAGGATTCTTCCTCTATGCTTACTGCTCTTCCGGTTGGAACAAGGAAAAAGAAATGATGGGCAACCGCTCCAAGCTCTACAGCCAGGTCTGTGATCTGAAGGACCTCGTCCTGGTTCCAATCAAAGATAGTGGTATGGATCTGGAAAGGAATGCCTGCTTCCCTACAGTTCCTTATCCCATCAAGCGCGGATTGCCATGCACCTTCCATTTTTCGCAGCTGGTCATGTTTTTTAGGATTCATGCTATCAAGACTGATCCCTACACCCAGGATGCCGGCTTCTTTTAGTTTTATGGCCACTTCGCGTGTAATATAGGTGCCATTAGTGCCTAATACTGGTCGCAGCCCCAGGTTTCTTGCCTCTTGAATTAATTCATATATGTCCTCTCGCATCAGAGGTTCCCCGCCGCTAAAAATCATAATCTTAAAACCGCATTGAGCAATTTCTTTCAGCAGTTTTCTGGCTTGTCCGGTAGATAATTCCTCTGCCGATTTTAAACCGGCGTCACGGTAGCAGTGATCGCAATACATGTTACACTGATTAGTCGTATTCCACGAAATGATCATTCTTTTTTTCGATTAAACTCCTTTCTTAACAGTTTTAAGCCTCTTGCAGCCACCTGGCGACATCTTTGGCATGATAGGTGATTATCAAGTCTGCTCCGGCTCTTTTTATTCCAGTCATTATCTCCATCACAACCGGACGTTCATCCAGCCAGCCTGAACTGGCTGCTGCTTTTACCATAGCATATTCTCCGCTGACATTGTAAGCAACCACAGGAATATGTGTGGCTTTTTTGACCTGATTTATTACATCAAGGTAGGCCAAAGCAGGTTTGATCATGACCATATCGGCGCCTTCATGGAGATCCTGCTCGATTTCTCTTAATGCTTCCTTTTTATTGGCCGGGTCCATTTGATGACTGCGTCTGTCCCCAAACTTAGGAGCAGACTCGGCAGCTTCGCGGAAGGGGCCATAAAATGCTGACGCATACTTGACTGAATAGCTCATTATAGGTGCATGAATGAAACCGTGAGCATCCAGTTTCTGCCTTATTGCCTTCACTCGCCCGTCCATCATATCTGAAGGCGCAACTATATCTGCACCTGCTTCCACGTGGGAAAGGGCTGTCTTGGCAAGCAGTTCCAGGGTGGGGTCATTCAATATCCGGTCTTCGGCCACTATCCCGCAGTGACCATGGCTGGTGTATTCACACAAGCATACGTCAGTGATAACAACTAAAGAAGGGTACCGCTTTTTTATGGCCTTAACTGCAGTTTGGACAATCCCGGAAGCAGCATAAGCCCCTGAACCAATATCGTCTTTTCTTTCTGGAATACCAAATAATAATATCGCAGGGATACCTGATCTGTAAACTTCATCTACCTCGCAAAGCATTTGATCAACTGACCGCTGGCAAATCCCCGGCATAGAGCTGATTGGTTTTGTTATTCCCTCCCCAGGAATCACAAATAGAGGATAAATAAGATCGGTAACTTGCAGAACTGTTTCCTTAATCATCTGCCTTAGCGCTGGGTTTTCTCTAAGTCTCCGCAATCTTATCAGTGGAAAGCCATCCATAATTTCAAAACCTCACTCTTACTGTTTTTTTGGCAATTGGGCAAAATGGTCTGCAAGAACCTTAACCAGCCCTGCGATAGTATATTCTTTTGCAATCAGATGTACTGGCAGACCCTTTTCTTTTGCCGTAGCAGCTGTAATTGGGCCTATACATGCGATAACAACTCCTTGCAGGACATCTGCCATATCTGCACCTCTAAACATTTCAAGGAAGTTTTTCACTGTGGAAGAACTAGTAAAAGTAATGGCATGAATTTGTCCCCGGTCAAAGAGTCTTTGCAGCATCCCGGCATCGCCATGTGTTTTTACAGTCCGGTATGCAATTATTTCGTCCACAATCGCACCCATATTTCTCAATTCATCGGCGAGAAACCGCCTGGCAATGTCAGCCCGGGGCAAAAGAAATCTCTTCCCGCGCAAATCTTCCTCTCGAAAATAATTAACCAGAGATTCCGCCACGTATTCTTCCGGGAGATAGTCAACTTTTAACCCATGGCCCCTTACAGCTTCCTTCGTGGCCGGCCCAATAGCACACATTCTAATTCCTGACAAGTCTCTGATGTCCTTATCCAGATGTTTTAAGCGGCTGATGAATGAGTTTACCCCGTTAACACTGGTAAACACAATCCAGTTATAGCGTCTTACTTCTTGTACTGCTTCGTCCAAAGGCGAGTAATCTAAAGGAGGCACAATTTCTATTACAGGGAATTCATAAGCTTCAGCCCCCATATCTTCCAGTGCCGAACTAAGAATACTAGCCTGGTTGCGGGAGCGGGTAACCAAAATCCGTTTGCCGAACAGAGGTTTATCCTCGAACCATTTCAGCTTATCCCGCAAGTTAACAACATCACCAACAACTATTGTAACAGGATGTTTAATGCCCTGTTTTTCAGCCGCATCAGCAATATTGCCCAGGCAGCCCGTTAAAGTTTCCTGTTCAGGTCTGGTTCCCCACCGTATTAACGCTACAGGGGTATCTGGGTCCTTACCATATTTGATTAGTTGAGATGTAATGTAGCTGAGGTTTGCCATGCCCATTAAAAAAATAATTGTCTCCGTTGCCGTAGCGAGTTTGTCCCAGGCAACCCGGGACCCATCCCGATCCGGGACTTCATTGCCTGTTACTATGGCAAAGGAAGAATTAATATTTCTATGGGTAACCGGTATGCCTGCATAAGCTGGAACTGCAATCGCCGAGGTTATCCCTGGCACCACTTCAAAAGGAATGCCGTGTTCATAAAGGGTTTCCGCTTCTTCCCCGCCGCGGCCAAATACAAACGGATCACCGCCCTTAAGCCTGGTTACTACCTTTTCTTCTTTCGCTTTAGACACCAACAAATTATTAATATCCGTTTGAATTAAGGTATGCTGTTCAGGCGATTTGCCGACATATACAATTTCCGCATCCGGCCTGGCAAAATTTAAAAGCTTTGGGCTTACTAAACGATCGTAAATAATAACATCAGATCGTTTAATACACTCTAAACCTTTTACTGTTATAAGTCTGGGATCACCAGGCCCTGCTCCCACCAGGTACACGATGGCTCTTTTCAATTCACTGCTCACAAACTTGCGCCTCCCGTCGAACTTGCTGCAATATTTCCCTTGCTCCTTCTGCGATTAATTTATGAGCTAACTCACGCCCGATAGCATCAGGCATTGTTCTCGGACCGGAGGCAGTTAAGCGGACAATTCTATCTCCATTCAAGCTTGCTACCAGACCATCCAGCACTAAATCATTACCTTCTATTTGCCCCAAGGCACCAATTGGTATTTGACAACCTCCTTCAAGCTCTCGCAATAGGGATCTTTCGGCAAAAATGGCATCTGCGGTTGCAGGATGATGGATTGCGCTAACCAACTCAATGGTCTGCACGTCGTCAACCCGCGTTTGTATCCCAATCGCTCCTTGTCCTACAGCAGGCAAGCATACATCTAATGAAATAGCCTCAGAAATTCTTTCTTCCATCTTTAACCGTTCAACTCCGGCCTTGGCCAGAACAATAGCTTTAAATTCGCCCCGTTCCAGTTTGGCCATCCTGGTATCTATATTTCCACGCAGGTCTAAAATGTTCAAATCGCTCCTGTAATTCAAAAGCTGTGCCCTGCGCCTGAGGCTGCTAGTGCCTACTTTGGCACCGGCGGGAAGTGTATCCAGAGTGAAACTATTTAAGGACAGCAAAACATCCCGGGGATCAGTTCTTTGACTAATGGCCGATATTTTCAAACCGGCAGGAATGGCTGTAGGAATGTCCTTCATGCTATGGATGGCCAGATCAATTTGATTCTCGAGCAAAGCAATTTCCAGTTCTTTCGTAAAAAGCCCCTTGTCCCCGATCTTTGCCAGAGCCACATCGATTATCTTATCACCCTTGGTTTTAATGGGGACAACGGAAAATTGTACTGTGGGATGGTATTTCCTTAAAAACTCAATTACCCAGTTGGTTTGCCACATGGCTAACGCACTTTCCCGGGTACCAATTCTTATTTCATGAGTCATACGCCTGATCTCCAATCTTTATTATCCGGCCAGCAGACGAATCTGCTGCAGCAGCATAACCTGCGGGTTTATTTCTCGGTTTTTGCCCTTCTATTTCCAAATTAAACAGGTTTTGCAGCACTTCTGCGTAAAGATGTCCTTGATGATTAGAAGCGTAGTCTTTTAAGTTAATAATTGGATCGTGGAGAAGTTGGTTAATAATGGAGTTGCCCATTGAATTCAAAATCTTCTTTTCCCTATCGTTTATCAAGCCTAAACGGTTTATGGCTCTGGTTAACTCAGCTTCTTTAATCTGATTTGCCTTTTCTTTCAAGGCAATAATGGTAGGAATAACAAATAAAGAGCTTAACCACTTTAGGAAATTTTGCAGTTCTTGACTGACAATAGTTTCAGCTAATGCAGCTAATTTTCTGCGTTCTGACAGGTTATGGTCTACTACTTGCTGCAAATCGTCAATATCGAACAACACAACCCCTTCAATGGAACCTACTTCAGGGTTAATGTCCCTTGGCACAGCAATATCGATCATAACCAGTTTTCTACATCGGCGAAAAGCGATGGTTTCCAGCACCTCCGCCGGGTTAATTACATAATGAGGAGCTGAAGTACAGCTTATTAATATATCAACTTCGTTAAGAGTGTTATAAAATTGGTTTATGGGAATAGCCCTGCCGCCATATCGTTCTGCCAGTAAGATAGCCTTATCGAAGGAACGGTTAATAATATAGAGTGAGGCAGTTTCAAACTCAGATAAATACTTCAAGGCCATTTCAGCCATTTTCCCTGCTCCATAAACCATAACAGATTTGCCCTGCAAACCAAAAGATTGTCTTATCAGTTCAATAGCGGTATAGCTCACTGACACTGGATTTTGATCAATCTTTGTTTCCATCCGCACTCTCTTGCCTACTGTAATTGCTTGCTGGAACAGGGAGTTTATGACATTGTTAGTGGTATTAGCATTACAGGCGACCTGATAGGCATCTTTTACCTGACCTAATATTTCAGTCTCTCCAAGCACCATGGAATCCAATCCCGCAGCTACTCTAAACAGATGTCTAATTGCATCTGACAGCACATAAGAGTAAAGATAATGGCTTATTTCAGAGACCGGTTGACCGCACGAGTGAGCGAAAGTTTCGAAGGTACCGGCTAACCCTATTTCTAAATCTGTAACTGCTGCATATATTTCAGTCCTGTTACACGTCGATAAGATCACGCATCCTTCAACGTTTGGTTTGCCTTTTAGTAAATTAAGCGCCTCAATTAAAGAACGCCCGCCAAAAGCAACTGTTTCTCTGATTTCAACCGGTGCAGAGCGATGGTTTAATCCAACTACAAGGATGTACACGCAGCAATCAACTCCTTAACCTTTTCAGTCTTGCCCTGCTTGATTAATTGCATAATATTTGAATTTAAGATTTTTGAATAAATTTGATATCGCTTTATGGGGTCAATATTTTTTTGATTAACTTCTTTGCGAACCTCCACCATGATCTGAAGTAATATCTCATACTCTTGCCCGAAATCCTGTTCTAACTGCTTCCTAATTTTGGCCGCGAGCAAGGGGCTTGCGCCTGATGTAGATACACTGATTGACATCATACCACGCCGCATAACAGCAGGCACATGAAACGTGCATAACTCAGGCTGATCAACAACATTAACCCAGATGCCAATTCCTTTACAGTCTTGAGCAACCTGCTGATTAACAACCTGGTTGTTTGTGGCGCAAATAACCAGCAATTTATTCAGCAAATCATCTTTTGAGTAGCAACCATCTTTATACTTAATCAGGCTGGTGTCGGCTAGTTTACGAAGCATAGTAGTAATAGCGGGGCTGACCACAGTTATTATAGCTCCGCATTCTAGCAAAGACAGCACTTTTCGTTCCGCAACCACACCCCCACCAACTACCAGACACTCTTTATCAACCAGTTCTAGTGTTACTGGGTACATCATTGGCATTTCGACTGTACCTCACAAGAAAAATTTTAAAAGCTTCTGCTCGGAATCATATCGGCAATCCAGATCAGGGATTCCTTTGCTTTGGTATCAGGCAAGCCAGCAATTTTTTCTTTAGCTTTCCAAATATATTTGTTTACTATGTTATCACAAACCTGCAAGCTGCCGCTCTGTTTTATCCTCGCAATTGCTTCTTCGATTTCACTTTCACTTTTATGTTCAGCATTCAATAGGCGGCTGAAAAAATGATGGTGGGCATTATCCTGCATTGCAAGTATTACAGGTAAAGTAACTATCCCCTGCCTTAAGTCATTACCTATCGGCTTGCCAAGTCTTGTCGGTTCCGCGATTAAATCCAGCAAGTCATCGGTAATCTGAAACGCCATACCTAAATTATGACCATAATTTTTCAATAGGGAAATGTGTTTTGCAGGGGAATCAACCGCAATAGCTCCCAACTGACAACTCGCAGAAATTAGCAGCGCAGTTTTAAGCCTAACCCGATTTAAATATTTCCTGACAGAGTGGGATGATTGACAGGTGGAAGCCATTTGTTGTATTTCCCCTTCACACATCCTAACGCCGGTTTTGGACAATACTCTATATATTCTGGGGTCATTGTAATCGGAAATCAAGACTAAAGCCCTGGCAAACAGAAAATCTCCGATATGAACTGAAACCCTGTCTCCCCATTTGGTCCAAAGGGTCGGCAACCCCCGCCGGAGAACGGATAGGTCGATGATATCATCGTGCACCAAGCTAGCCATATGAATTAATTCTAATGATACTGCGAGGGGAATTAAATTGTCCAAATTTGTTACATCTGGATTGCACCTGGCAGCTAGCAAGGCAAATGTCGGCCGTAATCGCTTGCCGCCAGCCATTAACAAATGAGAAAGACTTTCCTGCAATACTGGATTTGCAGTATCTAAACAATTAAGCAAGCCTTGTTCAACGTCCTGTAAGTCCTGGAAAAATTCTTTATGAGGCAAATATGCATACATAGAATTGAAACAGCCTTCCATCGTTATTAATTGACTAACATAATTGGTATTCGCCTTTCTGCAAGAAAATCCTGCAGTTATCTATCCTAATACAAAAGCCTGAGGGGCCCATAGCCCCTCAAAGAACTTTAGCTTACTTGTCAACCGTAGGCTCCGGCGCCTTTGGTGCATTGATTGGTCCCTGGTTATTAGCTTGTTCAACCTGCACTTTTGGATTTTTTTTGCGGCGCATGCCAAGAGCACCCATAACTGTTTGTTTCTTCATTATTTGGATTGCCATCGCCGGATCGACTCCCTTGGGGCAAGCCTCTGCACAGGCTCCAGCCATGTGGCATCGCCAAATACCATGGGCCTGGTCAATAATTTTGTCTCGTTCCTCACGGCCACTGTCACGGTTATCAATATTGTAACGGAAAGCCTGAGCCAAAGCTTGCGGACCGTGAAATTCTCGATCTGTGGCAACTGTAGGGCATGCCGCTAAGCAGATGCCGCATTTTAAGCAATACGCAAATTGCAGGTAGTCTTCCAATTCCTGAGGCGTTTGTTTATACTCCAGAGTTAAATCCGTGTCTTCTTTTTCTTGAATAATGAAGGGCTTAATATTCTGATGCTTTTGAAAAAGTAGAGTCAAATCAGATATCAGGTCTTTGATTATTGGGTAATTTGGCAGCGACTTAATTTCTATAACATCCGAATTAAGAGAAAAGGATTGGGTTTGGCAGGCTAAATTGGGAAACCTGTTAATCAACATGCCACAGGAGCCGCAAATCCCCATTCGGCATGAAGCCCGGAAAGAAAGAGTAGCATCAAGCTTTTCTTTTATGAAAATTAGACAGTCTAAAATCGTCATCCCGCTGTACACATCAAATGAGTATTCCTGAAGATAGGGTTCTTTATCTTGCAAAGGATCAAATCGCTGGATTTTAAAAGTAATTCTTTTTGATATTTGCTCATAAAGGGTTTCGTTGGGTTCCACTTAAACCCCTCCCAACATGTAAGATTGTATAAGGATATAGGTGCCATAGATAAAGGCGATGGAGCCAACTATAAGGACAAAGCTGTTAATAATGGTAATGGCGTTACTTCCAGGGAAGGTTTCCAGTAAAATAGAGCGGAAGCCATATAAACCATGGTATAAAGCAACAGCTAAAAAAATGACGTAATATAGAGTCCACAACGGACTGGCGGCCCGTTCCATAACTGAACTATACTCCAATACATCTCCCAAATGAAGGCCGAAAAAACCCAAAAGTGCATGCATATTCATCATCACCATATGGAACCCCAACATTATTACCAATAATAGAGCTGCTTTCATAAAGGAGGCCCATAACAGAGATTCTCTCATCATAAAAGTTCACCTCCTATAAAATAAAGAATTCTAAGCCGCTAAGCGCTATTAATAGACCAGCTAAAACAAGAACAGCAATCGTTAATGGTCTTTGTTTAGTCACAGAAGTAACATACGGGTATTCCTGGCGTTCCGGCTTGCCTATGCAATAACCAAACTCAACGATCAATAATCTAATCCCATTCAGAGCATGAAAAATAAAGCCGACCACAACCAGAAATTCTCCAAATTTAAAGAATGGCGTCCCGACTGCCGCCATTTTTGCGGCCCAGGCAGCTTCACCTTGAATCCGGACACCAGTTACATAAACATGCAGGAGCAAGTAAGTCAGGAGCCCTAAACCGGTTATTCGGTGAAGAAGGTAAAGGTAACGTTCAGCACCATACTTCCCGGCTATAGCCCATCCCTTCAGGCCTAAATGATTATCACGGTGCACCCGCTTTTCCACCAATCATACACCCCCTAATACTTTCTTTCAACAGGCTTCCATGTGGTAACTCGAACAGGTATATAATCCAGCTTAGGGCCTTCTTTCCTGTAATACGCCAATGTGTGCTTCAGCCATTTGTCATCGTCTCTTGCAGGGAAATCTCTCCGGGCATGCCCGCCTCTGGATTCTTCACGAGTAAGTCCACCCTTTACGATAACTTCCGCCAAGGTAAGCATATTATCCATTTCCAGATAGGAAACCAGATCTGTGTTATAAATATAACTTTTATCCTTGAGGGAAGAATGTTCAAATCGCTGTTTCAGCTCCTCTATCTTTTCCACAGCTTCCTCAAGTCCCTCCCGGGTACGAAATACTCCTGCGTTCGTATCCATGATATCCCGCAATTCCTGCCTGATATCATAAAGGCTTTCCGCACCTGATTTATTAAAAATTTGATGCATTACTCTATTCTCTTCCAGCCGAACCTCATCCATCGGCAAATCAGGATAAGCCCTGACAGTCATTGCATATTTTGCGGCTCTGTCTCCAGTGATTTTGCCCCAAACCAGGCACTCCGCAGTTGAGTTGGTTCCTAGGCGGTTGGCTCCATGCATAGATACGCAAGCTGCTTCTCCTGCAGACCAGAGGCCTTCCGTAAACGTCCACCCGTCATTGTCCACATGAATACCACCCATAGAGTAATGAGCAACAGGCCTGACTGGTATAGGCTGGTAAATTGGGTCTATTCCGGTAAACTTGATAGCCACCTCCCGGATTAACGGTAAGCGCTCATTGATCCGGCTAGCGCCAAGATGCCTGAGATCGCAATAAACATAATCCAAACCTTTCGGACCCTGATAACCTCTACCCTGTTCAATCTCCAACATTGAGGATCTGGAAACAATATCGCGAGGCGCCAATTCCATCATCTTTTCAGCATAGTTGGACATAAAACGCTCGCCCTGCTTGTTAATTAAATAACCGCCTTCTCCGCGGGCAGCCTCAGTTATTAAGATGCCCGAAGGGACCAGTCCGGTTGGATGGAACTGGATAAATTCCATATCTTTTAATGGCAGCCCGGCCTTGAAGGCAATCGCCATCCCATCACCGGTGACTGTATGGGAATAAGTTGTAAAACCATAAATCCGGCAAGCCCCACCGGTTGCGACAATTAAGGCTTTCGACTTAAAAGCAGCAAACCGCCCTTCCGCCAAACCGATAGCAGTAAAACCGCAATAAGCGTTGTTTTTAATTAATAAAGACGTAGCCATCCATTCATCGTAACGGGTAATATGGGCATATTTTTGCAAGGTGTCATACAGGGTTTGAACTTCAAAAAAACCAGTCTTATCCGCCGCAAAAACTGCCCGCGGGAAGGTGTGGCCGCCAAAAGGCCTTGAATCAATCGTGCCATCTGGCCGCCGCGACCAGGGAATGCCCCAGTGCTCCAATTGAATGATTTCCTCCGGCATTGTCCTGACGAAAATATCAACGGCATCCTGATCAGCCAAAAAGTCACTTCCTTTTATCGTGTCCCAGGCATGCAGTTCAAGACTGTCCCCCTCGTTCTGTTTCAGAGCGACCCCTGTTCCGCCTTCAGCACAAACCGAATGAGCTCGCATTAGTTGAGTTTTTGCCACAATCGCAATGTTAAGCTTCCCATCACTGACCCTTGCGGCTTCAAGAGCTGCCCGAAGACCTGCCAGGCCAGAACCCAAAATAATCAGGTCATGGGAAAAGATATCCATTTCTATTCCTCCCATCACTTAGAAAGTGCCACTTATGAAAACTAGTATCTTTTATTAAACACTGAACTTTGTTTCCCTCCTGAATAATTAAAATTTTTGGATAATATTATTTATCCTTGATAAAAGTTGTCTTTTGCACAGTCACCGCTTCTAAGCGGTTGCGATTAATATGATATCCTAATCCAGGCTGATTGGAAACATGAATAGCTCCCTGATGCACCGTTACTTCAGGTTCAATAATATCCTGCTCCCAATAGCGGGAAGAACCAGCGGTATCCGCAGGCAGCGTAAAATAAGGCAAAGAAGCTATTGCTACGCTATGAGCTCTAGCCACACCGGCTTCCAGCATACCACCACCCCAGAGGGCAATGTCATTCTGCTGGCATAGATCATGAATCCTTTTAGCCTCGCTGATTCCTCCGACACGGCCAGTTTTTATATTAATAACTTTGCAACTGCCTAGCTCCACTGCTTTTTGAGCACACTCATAGGACACGATACTCTCATCCAGGCAAACTGGAGTTTTTATCCGCTTTTGCAATTTAGCATGATCTACAAGGTCATCAACACCAAGCGGCTGCTCAATCATCATTAATTGATACTCATCCAAAGACTTCAATAAGTCGATGTCATCCAGGCAATAAGCGGAATTGGCGTCTGCCATCAGGGGGAGGTTTGGAAAATGTTTTCTGATTCCTCCTAAGAGCTCATGTTCTAAGCCCGGTTTAATTTTAACTTTTATTCTTTTATAACCCTCCGCTAATGCATTATTGATCTCATCCAGCATCATCTCCAGCGGTCGTATCCCGATAGCTACCCCAACATCAATCTTTTCTTTTTCCCCGCCAATTACCTTCGAGAGCGTCATCATTTTGTGCTTCGCATATACATCCCAAACAGCTCCTTCCAAGGCCGCTTTTGCCATCTGGTTCCGTCGGACAGGTAAGAAGCGCTGCCTTACTTCATCCGGATGAGCGAGGGGTTGTTGAAATAAGATTGGAATTAAAAAGTCCGCCATCATATGCCGGCAGGTTTGCAGCGTCTCTTCTGTATACCAGGGAAAAGAGAAAGCAACACATTCTCCCCAGCCAATAACCCCTTGATCATCTTCCATCTCCACAATAATGCTTTCCCGATCCTGAACTGCTCCATAGCTTGTCACAAAGGGCGCATTTAATTTCATTCGGATCTGATGGAGTTTTACCTGCTTTAGTTGCATCTGACTAACCATCCTTCAATGGCAGGAGATCTAGAAGTCTTCTGCGCAACAGTTTATTTGTCGCATTACGGGGTAATTCATTGACAAAGTAAAAAGCTATCGGCACCTTATATCCGGCAAGTCTCTGGCGACAAAATAAAAAAAGATCTTCCTTTTTTACTTGCTCACCGGTTTTTAGTTTGACAAAAGCAACCGGAACCTGCCCCCATTTTTGATCCTCCCTCCCGGCAACACCGGCTTCTTCAACAGCCGGATGCTTGAGAATCACTGATTCCACTTCAGCGGGATAGATATTTTCACCACCGGAAATAATTAAATCTTCCCGGCGATCCAGTAAATATAAAAAACCATCCTCATCAAGATAACCCCAGTCTCCGGTATATAGCCAACCATCTCTGATCACATTCTCCGTTTCCGCCTGTTTCCGGTAATAGCCTTTTGTTACATTTGGCCCTTTGACAACAATTTCTCCTTCTTCCCCAGGCATTTGCTCTATTCCACCTTTTATTATTTTGAGCCTAAAAGGAAATAAAGCTTTTCCCGCTGAACCTGGCTTTAATCGGAGATAATCCGGACCCAGGGTTGCAATCTGCGATGCCGTTTCTGTCATCCCATAAGTTTGAAACAGCGGAATATTGCGTTGCTCGCCTTGTTCCAGCAGGGTACGGGGCACAGGGCCTCCCCCCAAAAGTACACAGCGTAAGGAAGTGGGATAGGATGCATGGCCTAATTCTTGCAGCATCTTTGTTAACATTACGCTGACCACAGATATCATTGTAACCCGGCCCTGCCGGATAGACTCATTTATTTTTACCGGATCAAATTGTGGGTGAATCTCCACTGTAATACCGTAAATGACACCTCGTATCACAATCGATAACCCGCCGACGTGAAAAACAGGCAGACAAAGCAGCCAGCAATCGTTAACATTTAAACCAAGATTTATTGCGGAAGCAACAGCGCTCCACCAATAATTGCCATAGGTCAGCATAACTCCCTTCGGATGTCCGGTTGTTCCGGAAGTATAAATTATCGAATGGACATGGTCTAATGTGAATTCATGACTTAACGGAACGGATATTCCATGCAACTTAAGCAGCTCCGTAGTTGAAACAATTTGCAGACCCGGGTCATGCAACTTGATTTTAGTGGTTAGTTCCTGATAGTCATGATCATAAATAAGACATACTGCACTGGCGTCTTGCAGCTGCCAGGCCAATTCATAGGGGGTAAGCCTGGTATTCAGCAATACCATAACAGCGCCAAGATATTCCAGGGCATGAAAGATCTCAACCGATTGCAGGCTGTTTTGAACCAGGAGAGCAACATGATCGTCTTTTTTAATACCGAATTGGGCCAGCCGTTGAGCGGTTCTTTGGGAGCGCTGGTTCAACTCGGCAAATGTCCATGCATGATCCCCGGCTCTTAAAGCAATTCGTTCCGGTGTAAGTAATGCCCGCTTAGATAACCAATTAGGCATTATATCACTAGTCACTGTTATTGTTGCCCCTTTAATTTATCATAGATAACTACCTCATTTGTAAAATCAGCTTGATGAGATTTTCATCAAGCTGGCGCCTTCAGACAAGGCTTGGCTGTTTACGGAAAACGTGGGAATTTTTTAAAATCCGGCTTTCTTTTTTCCTTATAAGCTGCATGACCTTCTTTTGCCTCTTCAGTTGTATAATAAAGAAGGGTTGCATCACCACCTAATTGTTGCAGGCCTGCCAAGCCGTCCGTATCCGCATTAAAAGACGCTTTCAAAAAACGAAGCGCTGTCGGTGACTTCTCCAGCATTTCTTTACACCATTTCACAGTTTCATCTTCCAGTTCTGCAAGTGGGACAACTGTATTGACCAATCCCATATCCAGCGCTTCCTTGGCAGAATATTGCCGGCATAAATACCAGATTTCCCGTGCCTTCTTGTGTCCGACAATGCGCGCCAGATAACCTGCACCGTATCCAGCATCAAAACTTCCTACCCTCGGACCGGTCTGTCCAAATATTGCATTATCTGCCGCAATCGTTAAATCACAGACTATATGCAAAACATGGCCGCCGCCAATCGCATAGCCTGCCACCATGGCAACTACCGGCTTTGGAATTACTCGGATTAATCGCTGCAAATCCAGCACATTCAAACGCGGAATCCGGTCATCCCCTACATAGCCGCCGTGCCCGCGAACACTTTGATCTCCTCCGGAACAAAATGCCTTATCCCCCGCACCCGTTAAAATAATAACACCAATATCCGCATCATCCCGGGCAATAGTAAAGGCATGAATAAGTTCGTTTACCGTCTTCGGGCGAAACGCATTGCGTACCTCCGGACGATTAATTGTGATCTTCGCGATATGATTGTAGGTTTCATATAATATATCTTCATACTCCCGCTCTTTTACCCATTGAACCGGCATTGCAAAGCCTCCTACTCTTGCTTCAAACATTTTTTAAAAAGTTCATAACCATTTTACCAAAAATCTCAGGATGTTCAACATGAATCGCATGGCCTGACGCTGGCACCAATGCTATTTTTACATTGCGAATATTTTTGCTCATTTTTTCGGCAATGCGGCAAAACTTTTCATCCTTATCACCGGCAATCAAAAAAACGGGCATTTGCAACAATTGTAGAGAGTTCCACAAAGGTGGCTGCTTTCCGCTTCCCATTCCGCGAAGACTATTGGCTAAACCTAAAGGATAGTTATTTAAACGTTGACTACGAATGCTGTCTCTGGTCCCGGCTGGTAACGAATGTTGGGTTTTAAATAAAGGCTGATTCTCCCAATAATCGACAAATGCTTCCATCCCAGCAGCCACGATAAAATCAGCCAAAAGCTCATCATGCTTGATCCGATCTATTCTTTCTCGTCTTGTCTCCAGTCCTGGCGAACCGCTTTCTACAATTAGCGATAAAACATGCTCAGGGTACTTCACGGCAAATGTCAAAGCAAGCCGTCCTCCCATGGAATATCCCAGGATATGGGTTTTAGTTATTCTTAGCTCTTCCAGTATTTTCTTAATGTCGGCTGCAATTTTTTCTATTGCATAACGGGAAGGTTCGACAGGAAGATCTGATTTTCCGTGACCCGGAAGATCGAGCCTCACTAGTCTATAAGCAGAACTCCATTCATGCAGAAAAGGCTGCCAGTTCTCCATGGAACCAGTAAAACCATGAAGTAAGAGCAAGGGCTCACCTTGTCCCGCGATATCTATGTGATAACGTACACTATTAATGTTGATTTTCATGTTATATTCCAATGTCTAAGGATTGGCTGATATTCTCGGACAAGGACTGCCAAAGCCTGCGATGCAGTTCTGCATTTTCTTCTCTTTCAGTCGGCACCTCAATCACAGAAAGTCCCTTTCCTGCAACGCGACAAGCTACCATTTCCCGAAACTCCTGCCAATTGGAGACCCGTGCAAAGAAACCGCCATACATATTGACTGCCTGTTCAAAGTTCAATCCGGTTGGGGTTCCGAACAGCATTTCAAAATGTTTCTTATGCTTTGCTTGAGGCAAAAAGGAAAAAATGCCGCCGCCATTATTATTCAAAACAACTATGGTTATGTTCAATCCATGAAGCTTCGCCGCAAGCAGACCGTTTAAATCATGGTAAAAAGAAACGTCACCAATCACAAGTACCAGTGGGAAACACGCTACGCTGGCACCCAAAGCACTGGAAACAAGACCGTCAATTCCGTTAGCACCTCGGTTCCCCAGAACGCGAATATTTTTATGGGTTACTGCAAAAAACGCATCCAAATCCCGGACCGGCATGCTGTTTCCGACATATAAACTTGCGCCATCCGGCAGCAGTTTTTGCAGTTCGATGATTACCTGTCCCTCGAATAAATTATTCCTTATTCCTTCCTTTTGCATATGTGACCGACTTATTTCATTCAGTTTCTTCCACTTTGCACCCCACTTCGCAAGGGGTTTAGGTTTATCAACTGCCTGGGAAAGCCGGCAGCAAAACTTTACCGGGTCTGAATAAAACATATCAGAAGCCATCAAAGTTGGCTCCTGCCAACCACTATCCTTATCAATCACAATCTGGCGAGCATTTGGATGGGCCTGAACATATAATAAAAATGCTTTGGAAGTCGGCATCGCTCCGAACCGGATAATTATTTCCGGCTCTAAATCTTTTTTAACATTCTCATTTCGCAAAAAAGAATCATAGCTGTCAATAATCCATTCTTTAGGGTGGGATCCGCTCCGAACCTGTGATAACGGATCAGCCAATACAGGGTATTGTAGCCTGGCAGCTAAATGTGTTACTTCTTGCGCAAATTGGGGATCATCAAGAGGGCCACAGACGATGATTCCTTTTTGAACACCTTTTAAAGTATCGACAAACCACTGCAGCTGGTTTAGATCGAGTTGCCTGTCTCCTGCTTGTACCTTAACATAACTGGGGCTGATTTTCCTGCGGCCGCCCGTCCATAAATTCGGCAGGGATAATTTCGGAACTAGCGGTTCCCGGAATGGAAAATTGAGGTGCACAACTCCTGCAGGTCCGGCAATGGCTGTACCCACAGCTCTTCCAGCGACTGTGCGTATATAATGCAGCATTGTTTCATTATCATCGGGAATTGCCACATCAACAAACCATTTGGCATACTTTCCGTAGAGACCAATCTGGTCGATGGACTGGGGAGCACCGACATCCCGTAATTCATGCGGCCGGTCTGCTGTTAGTACTAAAAGCGGAATCCGGGAAAGACAGGCTTCTATCACAGCAGGATAATAGTTTGCTGCTGCTGTTCCTGATGTACAAAGCAAAGCGACCGGTTCTCTTTTCGCCTTAGCCATTCCCAAGGCAAAAAAACCCGCCGAACGCTCGTCTATTTGCGTCCAAACCTTTATTTGTGAATGCTCTGCCATTAGTATTGCCATCGGCGCTGACCTGGAGCCAGGGCTAACAATAACATCACATATCCCAGCTCTTGCTAATTCGTCGACAAATGCCGCAACATACGCCGTTATCACATCATTACTGATCATTGCAATTCAACCTCTTAAAGCTGATAGCATAGGCTTGAATTTCATCTGTGTTTCCATGAATTCACTTTCCGGGTCAGATTCAGCGACAATTCCGCATCCGGCAAATAAAGATATCGATTTCCCCTGAACCAAACCTGAACGGATCGCAACAGCAAATTCTCCGTCACCATCTTTATTGACCCACCCAACCGGACCACCATACCATCCACGGTCAAGATTCTCCACTTCCCGGATTGCTTCCAGTGCTTTATCTCGCGGGTACCCGCCTAAAGCTGGAGTCGGGTGGAGCTTTTCCACCATATCTAACAGTGATATATTATCTTTTACCAACCCAATAACCGGAGTATACAAATGTTGTACATCTCTCAGTTTACGAAGGGCTGGTTTTTCCGGAATGATAATCTCATTACACCCTTCTTTCATTCCAGTTTTAATCATCTGTACAACAAGTGAATGCTCATGTAAATTTTTCTTATCCTGCAACAGGGCATCTCCCAGCTGTGTATCCTCTTTTGCAGAATTTCCCCGGGCAATTGTTCCCGCCAAACACATTGACAGGCACTTATTTTTTTGTTTTTTCACCAGCCGTTCCGGTGATGCTCCAATAAAATAATGGTCTCCACTTTCAACGGCAAAGATATAACTTGCAGGTTGTTCACTATACAAGCGAGTTAAAACATCTTCCACTTGAATAAAATTGGTTGCCTCAAGGCGTAATTCCCGTGCCAATACGACTTTATCGACTAAACCGTAGCTGATGTCTCTGGTGACCTTTTGAACAGAATCAATCCATTGCCTGGAGCTGACTTCCATTTCTTTCAATTTTAGATTGTGACGAAGAGACGGTTTGGACTGATTTCTGAACAATAATCGTTCCTGCTCTTCCATCCATCCCATCTTTTCATCAGGGTTGTCATGCCGGTTAACAAGCATATTGGTTGTCAACCATGCCTGTCCCTTGTTAACCGTAAGCATAAAACTGGGCAAGATCATTTTGCCTTCTGAAAAATTTTTCCATAAACCTGTTTTTTGCTGGTATGGGTCAAAAGAAAACCCGCCCAACAAGACAGGTCCTGTCCCATAAATTAATGGATAATAACCAGATAAAATGATCTGGTGATGCAAAAATTGCTGCCATTGATTCTTCACATCGGAAAAGCGCTGGTTGTCTGAGGCTGCGTTGATAGTATGAGCATGACCGATTCCAACAAGCAAGATGTTCCTGGTAGGCTCTGACCAAAAAACCCGTTCTCCAAAAAATTTAGACCTCCCAGCCCTAAATAAAGAAAAGGCATCAATGCAATTTACTTTTTTAACTTTGCTGATTATAACAGCCTGCAACGTTTCCCGGCAACGTGCAATTCCCTCCTTGAGTTTTTCATACAACAATTTGTCCTGAGCGGTGATCACTAGAATACCTCCAGCTGCGTTATTTATCAGAGATGGCCATCCGCTCTAATACCTCAGCTTTTCCAGGCATAGAGAAATACCCGGCATTAGAATGTAATTCATTCTTTATAATCAAGATAAGTTCCTGCAAGAATTAAATCCATCTGCAGAACAGTGTTTATGTTATAATAAGCATGGCCACTACCCAAGTACTCAACCAGTTATTTACAGAGAAAATAACGCTAAAGTGTTGTGTAAAAAGCAATTAACATAATATACATCTAACATTAAATATCAGGATGAGTGCCGGATTATATAATTTAGCAAATCTGCTCCCAGTTTGGCACAGCCAGGAGGAACCCTGTCATGGTTGTTCTTTCAAATAAATTTACCCCCTGGATCCTGGCAGCAAGACCAAAAACCCTCCCAGCCGCCATTGGGCCTGTATTGGTCGGTTCAGCTCTCGCGTTTAGCAGCTCAAGTTTTTCATGGCAAATTCTATTAGCCTGCGGTTTATTATCATTAATGCTGCAAATAAGCTCAAATTTTGCAAATGATCTGTTTGATTATTTAAAGGGTGCTGATGGCGCAGACAGGATTGGACCAAAACGGGCTGTTGCCTCTGGTTTAATTTCAGTTAAACAAATGCAAATAGCTGTTTTCCTGGTTACATTGGCTGCCGTGATCCTTGGCGTTTGGCTTTCCTCGATTGGCGGGCCTGTGCTGCTCCTGCTCGGATTTTTTTGCGTAGCTGCCGCCATTTTATACACTGCTGGTCCTTTTGCGTTGGCTTATAAAGGATTAGGTGATATAGCAGTATTTATCTTTTTTGGTTTAGTAGGAGTTGCTGGCACTTACTATTTACATACCGGAGAAATTACCTTTTATTCAATAGTAGCCGGAGCGGGGGTCGGAGCATTAATAACCAATATTCTGGTAGTCAACAATACGAGAGACCGGCATCATGATGCACTGGCAGGGAAGCGAACCTTAGCTGTCCGGTTTGGCCGCAGCTTTTGTGTCAGGCAGTATGTTTTCTTGCTTGGCGTAGGTTACCTGTGCGCGGTTATCTTAGTGGGAGTGAGGCCATGGACCTTATTGCCCCTCCTTACCTTACCTTTTGCCGTTAAAATGATAAAAGAAATGCTAAAACTGGAAGGGCAGGAGTTAAATAATACCTTAGCCAATACTGCCAGGCTGGTATTGGCCTATAGTTTGCTGCTTGCACTTGGGTTAATAATTTAAATAATATCGCTATTGGGGGTGAAAAATCCATGTATGTCAGCAAAGATGTAGTCCGGTCAATAGAAACTAAATACAATATCCCCAAACTATTATTTTTGGAACAGCCTATTTCAGAAGAAGAAATGAAAATGCTGCGTCAAAGCCAGAAATATGGGAGAGCTCATGATATTACTTTCTTTATTGCTGACAATCAATCCCGCATTGCAGTTATAAGAAAACACTTTCACCCAACAGGGGTCTTCAGGGCTCCAAGCGGAGGATTGGAACCAGGAGAAGATTTCGAAACAGGAGTACTGCGAGAAGCATACGAAGAAACAGGCCTCTCTATTAGATTAGAAAAATATTTGCTCAGGATAAACGTTAATTTCAAAAACCAAAAGCTAATTGTTCCATGGACGACTCATGTCTTCTCGGCCAAGGTTGATAAAGGTACTATTGCTCCAATTGATACAAAAGAAATCGCTGACGCCAAATGGATTACTGTTCCTGAACTGCAAGGAGATGTTCGCAGCCTACTATTGGCCACCGGAAAAGGATTTTTCCAGTACAGGGTTAAATTAACTGACACGGCACTGGCGTTATTGGGGTCTTAAATACAAGGCACTACCGCTAAGCTCTCGCCATAACATTGTTAGAGCGGACTGTACCGCCCTATGCCTGATTGCAACCCGGTCCCCTAAAAATTTTTCCTCTTTTATGATCAGTCTACCTTGAAAGCTCAATGCTATAAATACTAAACCAATTGGCTTTTCCTCTGTAGCGCCTCCTGGACCAGCAATACCAGTAATTCCAATTCCAATGTCAGCACCCGCCAATGACTTGATGGAGTCGGCCATAATTCCGGCAACTTCCTTGCTTACTGCTCCGAATTGAGCAAAGTAGGCCTCCGGAACATGGAGCAATTCTTTTTTCCAATGGTTATCATAAACAATAAGCCCTAATTGAAAATAGCCAGAGCTCCCCGGAACGTTGGTAATTCTTGCAGCCAACAAACCTCCGGTACAGGATTCAGCAACTGCCAGCTTTAGGCCTTGAGCAGCTAACTGCAGTCCGATCACGGACTCTAAAGTATCACCATCGACACCAAATATGTATTTATTGAGCCTTTGCCTGACTTTGGCCTCCAATTCTCCGATCATTCGGTTGGCCTCGGCATGCTCTTTGGCTTTGGCTGTGATTCTAAAATGCACTTCACCAAGATGTGCCGTTGGAGCTATGGTTGGATTGCTGCTTTTAAGCAGATCTATCAGCTTTTCCTCGGCCGAAGATTCTCCAATGCCACAAAGTTTTAAAACCCTTGATTGAATTATCGTTCCCCAATTACCATTTTTGGCTCTTAAATATGGTAGCAGGTTCTTTTCCACCATACTTTTCAGCTCACCAGGGGGACCAGGAAGCAAGACAAATATCTTTTTATCTTTTTCCAAAATAACGCCTGGAGCGGTCCCTATCGTATTGGATAACACCTGGCCGCCAACAGGCAGCATAGCTTGTTTCAGGTTACTTTGGGTCATTATGATATTTCTTTTTTTAAAAAAATCTTCAATTTCCATCCGAGAATGCAGGTCTAATTCCAATTTTACTCCTAAAGCAGCTGCCAGAGCCTCCCTGGACAAGTCATCCTCAGTCGGTCCTAAGCCGCCACAAATTATAATCAGGTCTGACCTTCCGGCAGCAGTCCGGATAGTATAGGTTAACCGCTCTAAATTATCCCCCACTGTTGTATGAAAATAGATTTCAGCCCCAATTTCTGCTAAAACCCGGGAGAGATATTGAGAGTTTGAATTTAGAACCTGGCCCAGCAACAGTTCCGTTCCTGAAAAAATTAATTCGGTTTTGATGAGAACTCATCCCTTCATCGGAGACTCATTAAAATTAATTATACCATAATATGGGGATTAACAGTGGTTGCTGCTAAAAAAATTCGTTTATACCAGAACTACTTAACAGTCCATAAGGGGATGTCGATCAAGGGAATTTCCTGTTTTTCCTCAGCTTGAGATGAAAGTATTGGCCTAAGGCTCCGAATCATTGCTATTTCGTCACAGGAGTGAAATTTGTCACAGTAAATGCATTCCTTCCAAACCTTTTGCGGCAGAGTATCCTTCTTGACCACTGTAAAACCGCACTTTTCAAAGAAACTTTGTTGATATGTAAAGGCAAACAAACGCTCAATACCTATTTCCTGGGCCTCTTGCACCATATACTGAATCATGCTTTTCCCGATTCCTCTGCCTTGCCAAGCAGGCAAGACAGCCAGGGATCTTACTTCTGCCATGTCGTTCCAAAGCACATGCAAACCACTCGTGCCAACTATAGTCCCACAATTACATTCGGCAACAACAAAATCTCGTACACTTTCATAAAGCATCATCAGGGGTCGCCGTAGCATTAGTCCGCGAAGTGCATAATCATTTACTATATTATGAATATGAGGTATATCAGACATCTTGGCTTTGCGCAACTTAATCATAGGCAACCCTCTCTTTTTGTTTATTTAACAAGGTTTTATAACGGTTAAGTATCCGATGATTTCTTTTCGGTGATTACGTACCACCGGTTCCAAAAGATCAGAGAGAGGAGCTGCTGACGCTGGCAAGACATTTAAATCATTCAACAGGGATACCACAACCGGATCTAAGGCGCGATGAGCCCCATCTTCAACCTTAATGGCAACACCTAAACCTTCACTGTTTTGGCCCATACAAAATATGCCTTCAGCTCCCTGCTTCGCTACTATTTCCCCTCCGGTTTTTTCCATCACTCCTGTGCAAATTCGCTCAGAGCCTGCAACGTAAAAAGGATTACGCACCATTGCCTCGCGGATAAGTTCCAGAGCCGCCTCTTGTTTATCATTGCAGCGCTTGATGGTTTTCGCCAGCCTTGCATAGGCCATTGCCATGTTGCGTAGAGGCAAGGCATAAACAGGAAAGCCACATCCATCTACTGCAGTTTCGATTGTATCTGCATTGAGATCAGTGCAGTGAGCAATGGCTTCCAGCAATTTTTTCTGTACCGGATGTTCTGGCAAAATATAGCCTTGCTCATCAACGTCCATGGTTTTAGCTAAGGCTAATGCCGCAGCATGCTTTCCTGAGCAGGCATTATGCAAAAGCGTAGGTTTTTTCTTTGATTGGGCTAACTCTTTTGCCACTTTGCGTCCCAAAGGAATGGCTGTACCACAATCCAGGCTGGTTTCCGATAAGCCAATTTTATTTAAGATACTTTCCACAGCATGCAGGTGTTCCTGCTCACCGTTGTGGGAAGAAACCATAACAGCAATTTCTTGGGGAGTAAACCCAAACCTTTTATGACCACCCAGCTCAATTAATGGCAATACTTGGAATGGTTTTGCAGCAGACCTCCAAAAGGTAAAAAAAAGCTCATCCCCATATGACTTTACTACATGCCCCTCATTATCGACAATCACTGCATGAACCCGATGTTTACTTTCCAATAATTTTCCTCTGCGAACCTCAACGATTATTTCTTTCATTATTTCCTGCCCTTTATTTTTTTCAAAAAATCATCGCGAAGCATCTATACTATCTACTGCAAATTAAGTTAATAGGCCAATTTCCTTTTCAACTTCAGATACTATTTTACCTGTCATTATTAATTCGTATACCGCCTCTATATCACCATGAATAGGCCTATCTCTGGTAAGAGGAGGCACAACTTTTCTGATCAGTTGATAAGGAATCACTGTGCCGCGCCCCATGGCCTTCGGCCTAAATTCCATGGCTTGACAACCACAAAGAAGTTCTATCGCCAGGATATAACAGGTATGCTGAATTATATCCCTTAACTTTCTGGTTGAGATACTCCCCATGCTCACATGGTCTTCCTGATTAGCTGAAGTTGGAATGGAATCCACACAAGCTGGAGAGGCAAGGATTTTATTTTCGGATACCAGAGCTGCAGCAGTATACTGTCCAATCATTAAACCGGAATTCAGTCCGCTATCTTGGGCTAAAAAGGCGGGTAGGCCGCTTAACTGCGGGTTAACCAACCTTTCAATGCGCCTTTCAGCAATATTTCCAATCTCAGCTACTGCCATAGCTAAAAAATCAGCCGCTAAAGCCAAAGGTTGACCATGAAAATTTCCTCCAGAAACGACTTCTCCTTGATCAGGGAACACTAATGGGTTATCGGTGGCAGAATTAATTTCTATTTCGATAACTCGCCGGGTGTACTCCAGAGCATCCCAACTGGCGCCATGTACCTGCGGTATACACCTCAGAGAATAGGCATCCTGCACTCTCCCATAAACCGCTTGTGACATAAGTTTGCTACCGGAGAGCAAGCGCATGATCTGTTCCGCACATTTAATCTGGCCGGGATGTGGTCTAACCACATGCAACCTCTTATCAAAAGCAGCCGTGATGCCGCCTAAAGCTTCAATTGTAATCGCGGCGCTGATATTCGCAATCTTAAAAAGTTGTTCTGCGTCATGCACCCCGATGGTGGCTAATGCGCCCATGACCTGGGTCCCGTTGATTAAAGCCAATCCCTCTTTGGCCTTAAGAGTTACAGGTCTTAGTCCGGCTTTTTGCAAAGCATCCCGTCCGGCCAACCTTTGCCCCTGAAAAAAGGCCTCCCCCTCACCAATCAACACAAGAGCCATATGGGCTAACGGAGCCAGGTCGCCACTGGCCCCAACAGAGCCCTTTTTAGGAATTAATGGATGTACCCCAGCATTAAGCATCCTGATCATTGTTTCAACAATATTTGTGCTTATGCCCGAGTAGCCCTTGGTCAGGGTATTGGCCCTTAACAGCAAGATGGCTCTTACTATTTCCTCCTCAAAGGGCTCTCCAACTCCGCCAGCATGGCTTGTGATAAGATTATATTGCAGTTGTCCGGTCTGCTCGGGCGAAATAATTACGTCGCTAAGTTTGCCGAACCCCGTATTGACACCATAGGTGACAACATTTTGGGTGACCAAACGGTCAATTATTGTCCTTGCCAGCTCTAGTTTATGTTTGCCAGCTTCTGAAATAGCAACTGGCGTGCCATGGCGGGCAACCTGTACCACATCGGGAATTAAAAGCTTTTCACCATCAATTTCAACTAAACCTGACGAATAGCCCATACCAAAAACCCCCAGTTGCTATAAGCAATTAATCCATAACCCCAACAAATTTTGAAAAGGAGGAGGAAACACTTCCTCCTCCTTTATTGAACCCAATGCGACTATTTTTTGCGTGCTTACTTTTTTGCTTTCAAGCGGTTGATACTTGCCGCAGCACGAAGAATTTTAATCAGTGTCCTGACTGATGCAAGAACCATCTTGACGCTGACTATATTTCCGTCAGAGCCTTCTTTGTTTTTGAAGCAAGCCCGGGAATTTTGTAAGTAGGAATAGAACAAATAGCGAACCTCAGGCCCTTTGCCAGTGGCACAGCAAAAATGTTCTCAGCAGCTAGTTTGGTCGCCGTTATTGCCGGTTGTTCGCAAGGAACGGTAATAAAAAAGCCGGCATTATATGGGCAAATGTTTAAACCCGAAGCTTTAGCCTCATCCAGGAAGAGCCCAGCTCTCTTCTCAATCAAGAGACGCAATTCTTCCCTTTCCTTGTTGATTGAAACTAAAACGTCCTTATTTTTAATTATTTCAGTTAAAAGCCTTTGTGCTCCTCTGGTACCATTGGACCAGACGCCACGGTTTGAATAGGCATTTGTGTTGAAAAACTCCTCCGCATAGCCTTTATTGCTGCTGATTCCAATTAAAGATCCGGATCTTAATCCATAACAAAGAAAAGATTTAGACATGCTAAAAGCAATTGTTACTAAAATATTTTCTGGCAGACCCCCGAATAGGGTCATAAATTCCCTGGCTTGGTCAGGCTCCCCGGCGTAGTCTATATAGGCTATATCAACTAACAGAATTACTCTTTTTTGCTTTTCTTTGACACAGCCAACTATCTCAGCTAACAATTGCTCCCACTGAGGAAATGACAGGCTATAACCAGTCGGATTATGAGCAGGCGTATTTATTACCACAACGACATTATCTTGAAAATGCAACAAAGACTTCAATCCTTCAACCAGGGATGCAATGTTGAATTGATAGTCATTATTAAACAGGGCATACTTCTGCACTTCCCTTAAATGCTCAGCGGCAATGGTGCTATACGGCCCCCAGTACCAATCTGGAATGAGAATTTTGCTTCCCTGTTCGGAATAATTGTAGAACACGTGGCGAACGCCGCCAGTTCCCCCCGGAGTTGCGACTGCCTTTACAAAGGCTTCAGGCCTATGTTTTCCAAAAGTAATATCAATTGAGGCAGCAAGAAAATCAGGCAACCCGCTGATGGGAGCATAATTCATTATTTCTTCAGGACTTAAACTGGAAAATATCTCATTAACCTTGAAAAGGGTCGAAAATCGCTCCTGATCATCATATATGGCACCAATTGTTCCATTTATCACTTTTTCCCTGCCAAATGAGGCAATAGCTTCCTGGGCAGCCTTAAGAACCGAAAAGACGGCATCTTCTTCATGTTTTCCCACAGCATGAGAAGCGTTCATGGAATTCAAAAAAATTCCTCCTTTCTTTATAAACACTATTTTTTCAGAAATAGCCAGCGTCTTCAATAGTTAACTCACAATGTATATTGTATTCATAATTACATATTTTAGCGACTATATCCTCTGATCCGAAAAATAGTTTTATCTTTTGTAAGCTGTCTGGTATTTCTGGAGAGAAAGGATAATAGACACTCTTTCATCCTTTGGCTGAAGGAAAACACCTTATGCCCGGGAGTTAATATCGTTTTTAGAAATTGCTTCAGTTCTTGTGAAGAAATTGCGGGAGACGCCCAGGTACCACACAAAGCATATCTGTTGCTTTCATTTAATTTGAAATATGCACTGTCTGGCTGTTGCAACATGATTGTGCCAACTAAATCGATCAGGGGTAAATACCCCTCAATCTCTCTTCTTTCTGCAATAAAACAGATAGAAAACAGGCCTTTATTATAGGAAGCCTCGAACCCGATACATTCCGGAATGGGCAACACCCCTCGGACACTGCCCGAAGCAAAGGATTGTTCAATTATATCCCGAAAAAATTCGAATATTTTATCGTAGTTTTGCTTGGTTTTTGAGCTGGTATGCCTTTGCTGGCGATCCTTTTCGGTCAAAATAAACTGCACCCCTTAGTTTTCAATTCTAGTTAAACACCCAACCTTCGGTTAACCGAGGCTATTTTTTCCTCCATTGTGCTTAGTTTATCCCTGCGGTCATCAATCTTTATTAAAGTTGAAACTCTTTCTGCACCTGAAGCAAAGACAGCCTCCTGCATTTCTCTGATAGCAGCTAAAATTTCATCTAAATCTCCTTCCAAAGTGGTAAACATAGGACCAAGGTGGCTTTTGATATTTTTTTTATCCTGCAAAACTTTTTCAGCAGCAGCAACGTATCTGCTTACACTTGTTCCTACGCCTAAAGGCGCTATGCTAACAGCAACTATTGCCATATCCCCTCACCTCTTTCTAAGTCTCTAGAAATGATATTCGAGTAAATACATAAAACTCCTTCAAAAACTGCCATTATTAGACTGTCCTGTTTTAATGAAAATGATTATTTCAGAAAAATGGCCGCCGTATCCTTGTACTGCGGCCTGATAACTTTAATTCACTTTATCCAGGTATTTCTTGCGCTCTTCATCAACGACAACACGCCGCAGGATTTTTCCGATCAGTGTTTTTGGCAGACTGCCTCTAAACTCAACCATTTTAGGAACCTTAAACTTGGCCAACCTTGTTGAACAATACTGAATTATTTCCTCCGCGGAAGCCTCTTCCCCAGGTTTTAATACAACAAATGCTTTAACTGCCTCACCCAAATACTCATGAGGAGCGCTTATTACCAGTGCCTCCTGTATCTTCGGATGGGTATAAAGAACTTCTTCAATATCCCTGGGATAAATATTGTATCCTCCTGCAATGATCATATCTTTTTTTCGGTCCACTATGAAGAAATAGCCGTCTTCATCCATCTTGGCCAGATCACCTGTATAAAGCCAGTTTCCTTTTAATACGAGTTGTGTTTCCTCCTCATTATTCCAGTATCCTTGCATGACTTGTGGTCCCTGCACCACTAATTCACCAATTTCACCAACCGATAAGTCCTCTCCAGTCTCAAGGCTAACTACTTTGGCAACAGTGCTGGGAAAAGGAAGACCAATACTTCCGGCCTTCCGTAATCCATAAATTGGGTTTGCATGGGTCACTGGTGAGGCCTCTGACAAGCCATACCCCTCAACCAATCTACCTCCGGTTATCTGTTCAAATTTTGCCTGAACTTCGACAGGCAAGGCAGCTGCGCCGCTTATACAAGCCGAAATTGACCTCAAATCATACTTGCCAATCTCCGGATTATTGATCAGGGCGATGTACATGGTGGGAACGCCGGGAAACATGGTCGGCCGGTAGCGGTTGATAGAACCAAGGACATCTTTAATAATAAATTGGGGAAGCAACACCATGGTTGCAGCTGAAACGATTGCCAGGTTAAGACATGTGGTCATTCCGTAGCTATGGAAAAAAGGAATAACACTCAAAATCCTTTCATTGCCCACCTGGATTTTCGGCAACCACAGGGTTACGTCAAAGTCGAGTAAAATATAGTCACAACAAAGATTTTCAATGCCCTCTGGTCTTTTCTTCTTCGAACTGCTAAAATGTAGTCAAATACATTTTTCGGTCCGAAGAGGAGTCTTGAAT
>Ga0208734_100058_pt1 | contig 47587 bp, 51 predicted proteins | sample Subbio2Aug_QV11A_FD_184824 | JGI IMG/M metagenome (GOLD analysis project Ga0208734, IMG submission 184824) | Serpentinite rock and fluid subsurface biosphere microbial communities from McLaughlin Reserve, California, USA - CR12Aug_QV11A (SPAdes) | ecosystem: Environmental > Terrestrial > Deep... | reverse complement strand
TCGACCAAACAAGTTCTGTCACCAGGGCTTGTTTTTTACTATCTTCAGGCAACTGTCGGTGAACAACACTATTTACAACCGACATTTTCGGTGCAAAAACTACCGTCAAACAGCGTGATTAACAACATCCTAAAACAATATTTGTTAGCATAAACCCTACCTCCATAACTGGTGTACCCTGCGGGAATTATTTTTGGATATGAGCTAAGTTCCCATCCTTGCCAGTTGCGAATTTTATTGGAGCCTTGATAAATGTTAAGATCACCGGCGAATACGAATGGAGTAACAAACGGATTGCTCTGAAAAATTCCACCGTTATAATTATAGTATAACTCTATTCCTTTTGACCAGTTGCTAGCTTCAGCATTCTGTGAAAGTCTGCAATTCACTGAAAGAAAGGCAGATTAAAGCTTCGTTACGTGAGATAATTCCCCTCCTGTGGAGGGGTGGCGCAAAGCGCCGGGGTGGTTACCTACGATGGAGTTTCTGCCTTCTAGGGGCTCGCACCCTTAGGGGGACAGGTGATTTGTCCCACTCGTCCACGCGACCACCCCGCCCTTGCGGGCACCCCTCCAGGGGAGGGGAATTTTTGTACCAGGAAATGGTATTGTTTCCGACGTAATGGGGGTGTCGCAGGACGATTCCTTAGCTGTCTGGCTATTTTTTTATGTTTTCTTCATGCTCTAATTCGGTATGATTTTTTATGTCGCCGCCATAATGCTGAAGTACTTTTTTAACAAATTCTGGATCGTGATGATCTGTTATGTCGACAGCCACCGCGTAAGCACTGGGTTCGTCAATCTCGCCGCCCATGATTTTTCTGGCATCTTCTTCGCTGTATAGCAGGTTTTTTTCATTCGTGCGCCCTTCTATGGCAACATCACTGCCTTTCACGCCACGGCCAAACATGGGTAATTCGCCGGCATAGGCGTTTTTCATGGTATCAATCCCTTCAACCGGCGTCTTTCCTATTTGATAAATGGAGGTTTTAAGAAAGCCATGCCTGCCTAATTCTTCAATTGCTCTTTGGGCAGTGTCTCTTGAGCGGAACTCTCCGATAACCAAATGCACATTCATGTGTATTTCCTCCCGAGTGTTCTATAAAAGATTACAAAAAGCTCATTTCTGAGCTTTTTAGTTTTCCCGTAGATCTTTTTTTTACTACGGCATATTTGTTGCTTTCTAACAAAAACTAAAATGAAATAAATTGTTGAGGAGGATTGCAAACAATGCCGATAAAAGATCTTTTTAAATCGTTTGAACGCAGTGCGGAAAGAATGCGCGGTGATAATAAAACGTACGCTGCGGATTTAACAAAACAGGACTTTAATGATCCCGCTATGCACGAGCACGCTCATGATGCGAAGGTGGATTATGACGGGATCAATAAATCGCCTTCCATGGAGAGAATCCATCAGTGGCAACGCGAACATATCCAAAAAGAGGACCAGTCCAAAGAAGGGTATCCCTTAAATGTGATTCTTGATCCTGCAATGCGGGAAATGTACCAGGTTGTGCATAATGCGGGGATGACCAACGTTTTTGACCGTTTTAGCCAGCAACAACCGACACAATGCAAGTTTTGCATTGAAGGCTTATCTTGCCAGCTTTGCGCCAACGGCCCCTGCCGCATCAGTCATAAATCGCCGCGCGGCGTTTGTGGCGTGGACGCACACACAATGGTGGCAAGAAACTTCATGTACCGGCATGTAACGATTGGGACAGCCGCAAACATTTTTCATTGTCATCAGGCAGCAAGAACCCTTAGAGCTGCCGGAGAATCTCCTCAAAGCGGCCTGAAAATCCGTGACGCAAAAAAGCTGAAGAAATATGCGGATATGGTCGGATTGAATACGAATCAATCCGTAGAAAGATTGGCAGTTGAATTCGCCGATTGGGTCATCAATGATATTCATGCGCCACATCATGTAGAGTCCAAGGCCGTTGAAGCGTTCGCTCCCACGAAAAGAAAAGAACTTTGGCGGCAGTTAGGATTATTCCCCGGGGGCGGCTACAGTGAGGTTGCCTATGCGCAGACGCAGTGCATGACCAATTTTACATCGGATCCCATCGAATTTTTGTTAAGAGGGGTCCGTTTAGGGGTTGCCAACGAGTATCAAGGACTTTTCCTGCTGAACATTGTACAAGAGATTCTCATGGGTACCCAGGAAATCTCAATGAAACAACAGAACATGGGCTTGTTAAAAGAAAATATGGTGAATATCATTACCAACGGCCATATGCCGTTACTGGCTCATGTAGCCATTGACCTGGCATCCAGCGACGAGTGGCAGCAGAAAGCGCGACAAGCAGGGGCAGACGGTATGCAAATCCTGGGCCATGTCTGCGAAGGTCAGCAACTGGCCAATTATGAGGGGATGCACAATCTGAAGGCGTTTGGAGGCCAGGAAGGCGAGTGGCTTTCGCAGGAGTATCTTCTGGCTACCGGTGTGGTTGATCTCTTCATGTTTGACTATAACTGCACTGTTCCCACCATGCCGCTCTTTGCCAAGCGGTTTGGCACCAAACTGCTAAGCACTCATCCGGTTATTAAGCTACAGGGAACCGAAACATTGGATTTTGTGCCCGAAAAAATGAAGGAACAAGCAGAAAGAGCGTTAAGCATGGCGCTGGAAGCGTTTAGCAAACGGAAAGCGGAAAATAGGAAAACGTATATCCCGCCCCATGTCTCCGATTGTATGGTGGGCTTCAGCACTGAATCCATTAAGAAAGCTTTAGGCGGAAGTTTTCAGCCTCTGATTGATCAGATTGCCAACGGCAATATCCGCGGTATTGCTACGATCGTTGGTTGCACAACGGCAAGATACGGCCAGGGCGGCAGCAATATCTTTAAGATTGCGAAAGGCTTGATTAGAAATAACATTTTGTTGCTCTCCGGCGGCTGTACTTCTTCTGTTATGGAATATACAGGACTGACTAATCCGAATGCCGCGGAGGAGTGCGGTGAAACCCTTAAAGCTGTCTGCAAACAGTTAGGGATTCCGCCAGTTTTAACATACGGTGCCTGTGTGGATATCGGCAAAATGACGCATACGGCCATGGAACTGGCCGATGCGTTAAATGTGGATACCAACATGCTCCCGCTGGTGATCGGCGCTCCCGAATATTTGGAGCAAAAGGCTGTAGCCGACGCTTGCACCGCCGTTGCACTGGGCTGGCTTGTCCATGTGGCTCCCGTCCCCTCGATTACCGGCAGTGATGTGGTGGTAAAGACTCTGACAGAGACCACAGAAACGCTGGGCTTGGGTAAAGTGCTTGTGGAAATGGATGCGGAAAAGACAGTTCAGATTTACGTGGAACATATTGAGAAGAAAAGAAAAGAGCTGGGGCTAGACTGAAAGCAAACAGGGCTGATCATCGATCAGCCCTGCACTTGGAGTCTGCCGTATTAGTCTGGATTTCAGAATATTGGAGAGAGGAGGTTTTAGTTTTGAGGACCATCTGGAAAGGTGCCATCAGTTTTGGCTTGGTCAATATACCTATTAAACTGTTTCCGGCTACGGAAGAAAAAGACGTGAAGTTCCGGTATCTGCACAAAACATGTCAGGCACCGATTAAATACCAACGCATTTGTTCTGCATGCGGCCAGGAAGTAGCCCAGGACGACATTGTACGCGGGTATGAGTATGAAACCGACCGCTATGTTATTATCAACGAGGAAGATCTGGAGAAAATTCCCGATGAGAGAACCCGTTCGGTGGACATCGTGGATTTTGTTGCTCTGGAAGAAATTGACCCGGTTTATTTTAATAAGACATATTATCTTTCGCCGGGTGAAGCGGGTGAAAAAGCGTATGCGCTACTCAGAAAGGCGATGGAAGAGACGGGAAAAATTGCCGTGGCAAAGGTTGTTATCCGCAGTAAAGAGTCATTAGCTGTAATCCGAGGTTACAAAAACCTGCTTGTTATGGAAACAATTTTCTATCCGGATGAAATCAGGGATACTTCTTTACTGCCGGGCTTTTCCCGGGAGATTAAGCTTCACGATAATGAAATTACAATGGCACAGGAGTTAATAAACAACCTCGCTACCGTCTTCGACCCGCAGAAATATGATGATGAATACCGCAAGAAGCTCATTGAATTAATTCACGCAAAGATTGAGGGTGAACAGATTGCCATTCCTGAGGTGGCAGCGAAAGGGAAGGTTGTTGACTTAATGGAAGCTCTAAAAGCGTCCGTGGCAATAGCTAAAAAAACTGCTGACGCTAGGGATAAACCTGCCCGTAAAAAACGTAAGAATGCGGCGGGTGAGTAAGTGCTTTTTTTATCTTTTAAACCGATGGAACCTATCTCCTCCGACCACGTCCCCCAGGGTGAATTTCTCTATCAATTTAAGTGGGACGGTGTTCGCATGCTGGCGCATGTGGGGCGCAACCGTGTCTGGTTACACAACAGAAAGCTTAAGGAGCGGACGTGCCATTATCCTGAACTTGTTGTTCTCACTGATCTGGTGAGAGGTGAAGCAATACTAGACGGTGAAATTGTGGCGCTCAGGAACGGCAAGCCCAGCTTCCCACTTGTTTTGGAGAGGGATTTAATCAATCCGGCCGCCACTGAAAACAAAACCCGCCGCTTGATGGCGCAAGTCCCGATTTTCTATATGGTTTTCGATTTAATATGGTATAACGGTCAATCCTTAATAGGCTTGCCTCTGACTCGACGGCAGTCTATCCTGGCGGAAGCGCTCCAAGAGAATGACACGGTGCGCATTGTTGAAAGTTTTGCAGACGGAAATGCGCTGTTTGAGGCTGTATCGCAGCAGAAAATGGAAGGAATTGTGGCAAAGCTCAAAGAAGGACACTACGCAGCCGGCAAGAAACACCGTGCCTGGATAAAAGTAAAGCACCGCCAAAAGCAGTTGGTGGCTATCGGTGGCTATACTGTAAAAGCAGGCCAGATTAATGCTCTTTTGGCCGGTGCCTATCATAATGGTCAGTTTCTTTATGTGGGCAGGGTGGCAACCGGACTGACGGGGCGTGATCTAGCGGCGCTAACCCCTTATCTTAAAGAAGCAGAAATTGCCAAACCAGAGTTTGTTAACGCTATACCCGGCAAGGATAATAGGTGGGTAAGCCCCTCGTTAACCGCATTGGTAGACCTTCAGGAATGGACGGAAGATTTGCGTATGCGCCAACCGGTCATTATCGGCTTCACCAAAGACCTACCAAAAAATTGCATTCTGGGACAAGGGGACAGGTGATTTGTCCCAGTATTTTTCAAATTGACTAAAACAACAGGAAGTGAGGAATTGGGTGCCAGAACTGGAAATTAACGGCCGAATACTTAAACTGACAAACCTGGAAAAAGTCATTTGGCCGGCAGAAGGTTATACAAAGCATGATATGATTAACTTTTACATTGCCATTTCCCCCTATCTCTTACCTTTCCTCAAAGATAGGCCATGCAATTTTCAGCGTTTTCCTGAAGGCATCCATGGGAAGCGATTCTACCAAAAAAATGTTCCTTCATTTGCGCCGGACTGGATCAGGACGTTTCCCATCCCTTCAAAAGAGAGGAATATTGACTACATCGTTGTTAGCAACTTGGAAACGCTCGTTTATATAGCTAACCTGGCTTGTTTGGAAATACATCCTTGGCATTCCAGAGTCAAAAGCATACTTAATCCTGATTGGGGTATAGTGGATCTCGATCCGCAGGAAGGGGTTGACTTTACTGCTGTTATTGAAACGGCACGTCATGTTAAGGAAGTCCTATGCCAACTTGAACTTAAAGGTTATCCGAAAACATCAGGCGCAACCGGTCTGCAAATTTATATCCCACTTAAACCGCTTTATACATATGAACAAGTCCGGGATATAATCGGTTACATATGCACTCTGGTACACCTAAAGGCGCGGGGAGTCACTACTATGGAAAGAATCATTAAGAAGCGGGGTGCAAAAGTATATCTTGACTACTTACAAAATCTTTGGGGAAGGACCATTAATGCACCTTATACCGTCCGTCCTGTACCCAGTGCGCAAGTATCAACACCCCTGACCTGGGATGAGTTGCTCTCGGGTCGAATCAATCCTGCCGACTTTACGATTAAAAATATTTTTGCTCGACTGGAGAAAACCGGCGACCTGTTTGAATCAGTAGTTAATCAAGGACAATCGGCTGCCGCAATACTAAAAAAAATAAGGGAGAGACAAGGGGACAGGTGATTTGTCCCAATCTCAACTTAATAGTTGACCAGCACATTTGTTCGATATAAAATATTAGTAATAAGGCAAAGGGAGACTATCTTCACCTGTCCCCTTGTCTCACTGGAGGTAATGAGTGATGGAGATTTATCAATTTGTGGCTGCAATTGATCATACACTGCTTAAATCTGACAGCACAGGAGAGGAGATTGCTCGGCTGTGTGCAGAAGCAAAAAAATATAGCTTTGCCGCTGTTTGTGTAAATCCGTGGCATGTTGCTAATGCGGCACGATTTCTAGCCGGTTCCGGCGTAGCAGTGGCGGCAGTGGCAGGGTTCCCTCTTGGCGCCACTACTACTGCGGCCAAAGTGTTTGAAGCTGGGGAGGCAGTAGATAACGGTGCCGGAGAAATTGATTTGGTGATGAATATTGCCGCGCTTAAAGAAGGTCTGTTAAGCTATGTAAGTGAAGAGATTGCTTTGGTTCGTCAGGCTACAACAGGCGCAAAGTTAAAAGTTATTTTAGAAACAGCTTTACTTGGAACAGAAGAAAAGCGGTTGGCAGCTAAGTTGGCCGCTGAAAGCGGAGCAGATATGTTAAAAACATCCACCGGGTTCTTTGGCGGTGTTACAGAAGATGTTATTCGCTTGCTTAAGGAGGTATCTCCCGGTCTAGGTATTAAAGCCTCGGGCGGCATACGGGATGCTAAGTTTGCTCTTAGTTTACTTGCTTTAGGAGCCACAAGGCTTGGGACAAGTTCCGCCGTAAAAATAATTAGCGAACTAGAAAAGATCAAGGGGGGATTATGATGCCGACAATATTTTTTTACGGGCCAAAACTGTCGACTGAAAAGAAAAAGATTTTAATTAAAGAGTTTACGGAAGCAGCCAGCCATGCAACCGGGTTATCACAAAACAGCTTTGTAGTTTATCTTCTTGATGTTGCTCGAGAGGATGTTGGAGTTGGCGGAGAATTGCTTTCTGAAAAAACAAATAACATTTCTTAGTTAGAGAAAAAAAGTGTTAATTTGCCGGCTTGTCTCATAGGCTGCATTGGAGTGTTTTACAGGGGGTGCAGCCGGTGAGTCAAGCTTTGCTAATTTACGGAAAACAATTCAAGATTGTTTTATATCTATTGTTATTTATGTTATTTGCAGGTATTTTCGCAGCTTTTTGGTTAACTAATTCCGATCCCCCAGAGGAAGATGTGAATCCGACTATCAGTCTAGAAATTATTCAAAACAAGTTGTCAGCAGCCGCAGAATTTAACGATTACCTATTAATGATCGATGAAAGAGGACCGGGCTATATGCTGCGTTTTAATGGACAGATGAGAGACGGTCATCTTTATGGAAAACTTGAGTCGTACGAATTGGAAATTTACAGCGACCAAGAGCAGGTTTTTGTCAGAGGCAGTGAGACTTCAGAAGAATGGATGGAGGTCGAAAAAGCAGAGTTAGACGGATTAACGTTTTTAGTAAAGAACCCGTTTTCGCTCCTCTCAGAACTATTGTCTGATAAGCAAGTTAAGGTGTTGGGAGGTCCAATGAGGATGGTAGAAGATATTGCATGTCAGACATATTTCTTGGAGATTCCGCCCCCGGAATTACGGCTCCTTACCAATTTTGAGGAAGACGCGATCTTTGAAAGGCTGCAGCTTTACCTTTGGTTTGCCGAAGATAACTTGTTTATGCACAGAATGGCTCTACTGTTTAGTTTCACCGTAAAGGAAGAGAAAATTCAGATATACAGGATTTATAACTTGAGGCCTGGTGTAAAAGAAATGCCGCAAGATCTTCCTAATCTTGCAGCAGAATCTAGGCAAACTATCTCCCATAGTTGGTGAGCAGGAAAAACCAAGTCTTTTTGCGAAATAGAGAATCAAATTTAAGCTCCAAGAAAGGGGACTTTATGTTTTACTATGTTGACTGTCCGGAATGCAAGAAAGATTTAAGTCGCTTTGCAGAACTGGAGAACTTGAACCAAGGACCCATTTATTGTCCCTATTGCGAGAGTGCCCTGCGCTTAAAATATGGAGAAATATTTGAGCAAGAGATGGGTGGCGACTGCATTATCTTTTGGTTTGAAAAGTGGGAAGATTAGCGAAGGTATACCTTTTTTAGCAATTCTATATCTGTATCGTGACGGCGTAGCCATTTTTTTGTATTGCTTTCAAACTGAAGCATTTCCACTTTAAATTCTGTTAACTGCGCTGTCTGTTCAAAAATAGCTGTTACTTTTCTGTTAAGTTCATTGATATCTTGCTGCATAATATCTTGTTTTGCTTGAAGCGTGTGCAGACCTTCTTCGAAGCCATCCAAACGGACAAGTATTGCGTTTTGTGTTTCTTCGAAGCCATCCAAACGGACAAGTATTGCGTTTTGTGTTTCTTCGAAGCCATCCAAACGGACAAGGATTGCGTTTTGTGTTTCTTCAAAACTATCCAGTCGGACAAGGATTGCGTTTTGTGTTTCTTCAAAACTATCCAGTCGGACAAGGATTGCGTTTTGTGTTTCTTCAAAACTATCCAGTCGGACAAGGATTGCGTTCTGTGTTTCTTCGAAACTGTCCAGTCGGACAAGGATAGCGTTCTGTGTTTCTTCAAAACTATCCAGTCGGACAAGGATAGCGTTCTGTGTTTCTTCAAAACTATCCAGTCGGACAAGGATTGCGTTCTGTGTTTCTTCAAAACTATCCAAACGGGCGAGGATTGTACTTTGACCATCGTCGAGAGAGTTAACCTTTTCGAGAATTTGATGCAGAATTTTTTCCATTATGAATACCTCCCAATCGCAGATAATCTTAAACCAAAGAACAAATTGCCACTACTGGAGGAATCGCCAGAACATATGTTCTGCTCAAATGGTATCATATATGGAAAAAGATGTCAATACTGCAAAGATTCTATATAATAACGATTTATCATTTTATGTTTAAAATTTTATGAATCTGCAAGCTCAGTTTCAGCTCCGGATACTTGTTTATGTATTCCAAGCAGCGGTTAATACTTTGGGGGTTCATGCTCTCAGGTTGCAGATAAACCAGCGAATAGCACTTAAGTAAATGTGCAATCAAACGGTCATTGGCATGATTATCCATCACCAATTTGATTTCATCAATTTTTTGCGGTTTAAGAGCGTAGTCACTTTCGAACTTCGGGGAGACTGCAACCCAGTCCAGTTCAATGCCGTCAGGTAAGGGTAACGTTCCGTTAGTTTCTAAATGCACCCGCTGTCCACGGTTACGCATCATTGTAACCAAAGCAGATAAATCATGTAACAATGGTTCTCCGCCGGTGATGATGACTAGCTTGCGCAGACATCTTTCGGCTATTTCATTAGCTTCCAGTTCATAACCAGCAGAGAGAGGCCAACTTTCTTTTGTATCGCACCAGTGACAGCGCAAATTGCATCCTGCCAGCCTGACAAAAGAAGCTGCATAGCCGGTGTAAGCGCCCTCTCCCTGAATAGAATTAAAAATCTCAACTACCCGCATGCTATTTCTCCCATTCAGCATAACTGGATGGGGTTTCCCACAAGCGTGCTTTTTTTAAGTCGACTCTCGCAGGCAGCTTGCCTGACACTTCTTTAACAAGATACAAAAGGATATTTTCGGCAGTAGTTCTGAAAGGCAAGATATGATTTAAACATTTGTGGTCCAACTGCTCTACCACAGGTTTAACTATTTCCTTTAACTCGCCGAAATCCATTATCATTCCATCAACCAGGTCGCCCGTTACAGTAATCTCCAGTTTAAATCTATGACCATGCAGTTGGCCGCAAGACCCTTCGTAGTCTGTTAACCAGTGGGCTGAATCAAAATTGAATGTTTTAGTAATGCTTAACATTTGCAAACCTCTTCTTTATTTTTATATGCAATCGGATCAATCATGCCGAGCTGATTGAAGGCTTTAAGCCTTAGCCGACAACTGGGGCATACGCCGCAAGCCTGCTCACTCTCTGTGTAGCATGTCCAAGTCTTAGAATAATCAACTCCCAGCAGATTGCCTAGCTTTAGTTCATCTGCTTTTGACATGTGCATAAAAGGTACTTCCACCTTAATCTTGCCTTGACCTTCAGCGCACCATGTAATGCCTTCATTTATAGCAATCTCCATTGCTTTCACAAAAGGTTCGCGACAATCAACATAGCCGGAGTAGTCCAGTTGGCTGACTCCCAAATAAATTTTTTCAGCTTTTTTAATTTCTGCGTAAGCTGCTGCATATGACAGAAAAATCATATTTCTCCCGGGCACGACAGTGTTTGGGATGGAATCAGTTTCTTCTTTAGAAATAGCAATATTTTTATCCAGTAATGATGAACAGTTTATAAAACTCAGATCTAATTCTATCAGCGCATGATCTTTCACGGCATAGTGCTTTGCCTGCCAACGGGCACATTCTAATTCCTTGCTGTGACGTTGTCCATAGTAAAATGAGAGAGCATATACTTCTTCATTTTCTCTTGCAGCCAAGGCCAAGGCCGTAACCGAATCCATCCCGCCGGATAAGAGGATGACTGCCCTCCTCATCAAAGGCACCTCCAGTTATAAAATGTGGAAGTAGTAAAAAGCACCGCAAAAGATTGCGGTGTTTAGTTAATTTTTTATGGCAGGGGAGACAGGACTTGAACCCGCAACCAACGGTTTTGGAGACCGCTACTCTACCAATTGAGCTACTCCCCTGCATCCATAGATATTGTAGCGTAAGTTCTTGGGTTTGTCAAACTCTAACATCCCGCTACCGGCAAAATGTTTCTCTGCAAAACAATTCGGTATGAGGAGAAAACTAAATACCAAGGAAATAAAATCTTATTCAGAACGGTAAATCATTTATCCAGAAATTCAGGTTTACGCTTTTGCAGGAATGCTGCCATGCCTTCTTTTTGATCTTGGGCAGAAAAACAAATGCAAACCGACTGGATTTCCATTGCCTTTCCGGCAGCTTCGCCCCCGTCAAGATAAGCGTTTACTGCTGCTTTTGCCATGGTAAGCGGCACAATGCTCTTGCTGATAATGGAGTTTAGTTCCTCTTTTACAGCATCAAGAAAACCCTCAGCCGGAAAAAGTTTGTTTACTAAGCCTATAGCTTTTGCTTCTGCGGCATCAATCACTTTCCCGGAATAGATCATTTCTTTGGCTAAACCGATCCCAATGCGCTGTGGCAGGCGTTGCGTTCCGCCCCAGCCGGGAATAATGCCAAGCGTTATTTCCGGCAGCCCGAAACGCGCGTGTTCTGCCGCATAGATAAAGTCACAGGAGAGTGCCAGTTCACATCCGCCGCCGAGGGCAAACCCATTGACGGCGGCGACTACCGGCTTGGGAAAGCCGGCAATTAAGTCGAATGTTTCATGGCCGGCCATGATATATTTACGTGCTTCCAGCGAGCCTAATTCAGCCATAACAGCAACGTCCGCCCCTGCGACAAATGCTTTTGGCCCTGCGCCTGTAATTACAACCACTTTAACATCCTCATCGTCCCGCAGAGTGAGCATTGCGTCCCTTAGTTCGCCAAGCACTTCGAACTTGAGAGCGTTTAGGACTTCTGGACGGTTGATGGTGATTGTGGCAATTTTAGCTTGAATCGTAATTTGCAAGAATGTGTATCGCATTAAATTCACCTACCATAAAATATTCTAAAGCCATGATTAAACAGGATAAGCTATTCCCACTACCTAATTCTTTACCGATAAAACATTTTCCTTCTGGAAATTTAATTTTGTGCTGAAAAATCAGTGAAAACAGTCTGAACTTACGATGGGTTAGTCTGTTGAAAAGGTATTCACATGAAAAGGTGTTATGTCTTGTAAATAGGCGGCATGTGTAATAAAATAGAGGAAATCGCTTGGCTTGATATTTACGGGAGGTGAAATAATGGGCCAGATAGGTTTTATTGGTCTTGGAACTATGGGCGGAGCCCTTTTGAAGGGTTTATTGGCTAAGGGAGTTGCACCTGCAGAAATTGTGGCTTTTGATGCCCTGAAGGTAAAGCTGGAAGGGATGGCTGATGCTTTTGGAATTAAAGCTGCTTTGGATGCGCAAAGTGTCGCTATGGCGGCCAAGGTTATTTTTTTGGCTGTAAAGCCACAAGATATGAAACCATTGCTGCGGCATATTGCACCAATAATGAAGGACGGACAAGTTATCGTCTCTGTTGCTGCGGGAATAGGTATTAAAGATATTGAACAGCGCTTTTCCAGTAAAGTAGGGGTAATTCGTGTGATGCCAAATACCCCTTGCCAGGTGGGCGAAGGGGCTATGGCGCTTAGCATAGGGGCACATGTGGCAGATGAAGATTTGCACCAAGTCGCTTCCTGGCTTGAAGCACTGGGAATGGTGCATATTGTGCCGGAGAAGATGCTTGATGCTGTTACAGGTTTGAGCGGGAGTGGTCCGGCGTATGTTTATCTGATGATTGAAGCTTTGGCAGATGGCGGCGTGCTTGGCGGAATGCCGCGGGCTATGGCTTTGGAGATGGCTGCGCAGACAGTGCTTGGTGCGGCAAAGATGGTGCTCGTAACTGAGGAGCACCCGGCGGTGCTGCGGGAGATGGTAACCTCACCTGGGGGCGCTACTGCCGCCGCATTATATTCACTGGAGCAAGATGGCTTCCGCGGTGCTGTGCAAAAAGCTGTAAAGAAAGCGATGGAGCGCTCCAGGGAGTTAGGTGAGTAATGGACTCTTGCAGAAGCTCGTTAAAGGAAGCAAAGACTGTAGTAGTAAAAGTTGGAACCAGAACTCTAACCCATGCAACAGGCAAACTCAATTTGCGTCAGATGGAAAAAGTAGTGCGGGAACTTGCAGATTTGGTCAATCAGGGTCGGAGGGTAGTTTTAGTGTCCTCAGGAGCGGTGGCTGCAGGCATCGGACGGCTCGGACTATCAAGCAAGCCGCAAACTACCCCGGAAAAACAGGCGTTAGCAGCTATTGGTCAAGGACTGTTGATTCAGATGTATGAAAAGCTGTTTACTGAATACGGGCTGGTTGTGGCACAGGTGCTTTTAACCCGGGATGACTTTAATGACAGGAAGAGATATTTAAACTCCCGCAATACGCTACACTCTTTATTGCAATATGGTGCTGTGCCTGTAATTAATGAGAATGATACTGTGGCTGTAGAGGAAATTGAGTTTGGCGATAATGACACTCTTTCTGCCATGGTTGCCAGCATTCTTGATGCCGATTTATTAGTTCTCCTCTCAGATATTGAGGGGTTGTATTCTGCCAATCCAAAACTGGATGAAAATGCGGAGATAATCAGCAAGGTTGAACAAGTTACGCCGGATATTCGCAAATTGGCCGGTCAGAGTTCCGAATCATTGGCTACCGGAGGAATGATCACAAAACTGATAGCTGCCGAAGTGGCAACAAGTTCAGGCATACCCATGGTGATTGCTCACGGTGCCAAGCCTGATATACTGCAGCAGATTTTAGCCGGCGAAGAAGTTGGGACGTTATTTTGCGCTCAGAAAAGATGCTTGGAGAGCAGAAAACGTTGGATAGCGTATGGGCAAGCGATCCATGGCCGATTGGTGGTTGACGATGGGGCAAGGAGAGCTCTGTTAGTAGAGGGAAAAAGTCTGTTGCCAAGCGGTATCCTAGATGTAACCGGAGACTTTGAATTGGGCGAAATGGTCGTAATTGAGGATTGCTGCGGCAATGAATTTGCCAGAGGATTAGTGAATTACAGCGCACCGGAACTTAATAAAGTCAAAGGGCTGCGAACTGAGAAAGCGGCCGAAGTGTTACAACGTCCTTGCTCGGAAGCCGTTCACAGGAACAATATGGTGGTCAAGAAGTGATATTTGCAGCAATGCTGGTTAAGAAAGTTGTAGAGGAGGCACTTTATGAAGCGTTTTTTTGAGGGAATGAAGAATAAAGAAGTTATTCTTGTGGATACTACGTTGCGTGACGGGGAACAGACTGCCGGTGTAGTATTTTCAAACAAAGAAAAAGTTCGGATTGCCCAAATGCTTGATTTCTTAGGGGTTCATCAGTTGGAAGTTGGGATTCCTGTGATGGGTGGCGATGAAAAAGAAGCTATTAAAGCAATTGTCGATTTGGGTCTTGATGCAAGCATCATGGCATGGAATCGTGCAAATGTAGACGACATTAAGGAGTCACTCGACTGCGGAACTGATTCGCTCGCTATTTCCATCTCTACATCGGATATTCATATCACTCATAAGCTGCAGACGTCTCGTGATTGGGTGCTTGACAACATGGCAAAGGCGGTCGAATTTGCAAAAAAGCATCACAAATATGTTTCTGTCAATGCAGAAGATGCCTCAAGAAGTGATTTGGAGTTTTTAATTAAGTTTATTTTGCGCGCCAAAGAGTGCGGGGCTGATCGGTTACGCTTTTGCGACACGGTTGGGATATTGGAACCCTTCAAAACGTATGACATTATCAGGCAGCTAATTGAAGCTACCGGCATGAATATTGAAATGCATACACATAATGATTTTGGTATGGCTACAGCTAACGCTCTGGCCGGAGTGAGAGCCGGTGCTTCTTTGGTTGGCGTCACCGTCAATGGCCTTGGAGAGCGTGCAGGCAATGCTGTTTTGGCTGAAGTAGCTATGGCATTGAAATATCTCTATGAGACAGACGTCCAAGTTAAGCTGCGGGAGCTGCGTGAGATTTCCGAATATGTGGCGCTTGCTTCCGGTCGAACTTTATCTGTGTGCATGCCAATCGTGGGTACCAATATGTTTGCTCACGAGTCGGGAATACACGCAGATGGCGTTATTAAGAATCCTTCTACCTATGAAGCATTTCATCCGGAGGAGGTTGGACTGGAACGTCAGATAATAATCGGCAAGCATTCGGGCAGCCGGTCTATTGTTTTGAAATTCCAGGAATACGGCATTGTTCTTTCGGATGAAGTAGCGGGAGAGATGCTGTCAATGGTTCGTTCTGCGGCTGTTGATTTAAAGCGGACTCTATTTGATAAAGAGTTAATGTATATTTATGAGGAGTATCTACAGGGGAAAAACAAAAAAAGCATGGGTGCCTGAAGTTTATCAGGCAAACTGCCAGATCTTGCAGAACAAAATTAAATTAAACCGGAAGTGTGTAGAGGTATTCAATTGCACATTTTTTGCAGTAAATCTGGTGCACGCAGTCAAATTGAGCGTGTTTGAGACCACTTTCTTCGTATGACGCGTAGGGACCTAGTGCCTCCTGAAGCGTGCCGCAGTCATCTAAGGTGCTGCCGCAGGAAGGACATTGGATTTCCAACAATTTCAGTCCGTTACAGTATGGGCAGATCTGATTCATTTTGACCTCCGAGCAATTTGTTTACAGCGTTAGTTTGCCCGGAAGTTGAAACCCTAATTAATGCAGTAACAATGCTTCAGGCTCTGCCAATATTTCCGGTTGCAGCAGTGGATTTCCTTTAACCGCTAAAAGCAGCGCTTTATAGCCCGGTTGAATTACACCAATATTATCAAAGGCGCAGATTTTAGCAGCCTCCGATGTGGCGGCTTTTAGTGCTTGAGCGCCCGTCAATCCGGCTTGGCAGAGGAGTTTAATTTCCCCGATTAGGCAAGAGCCGTGCGGAACACCTTTTGCGCCTGCGTCAGTTCCGGCGCCGATACGTGCACCCAAGGCGCCGCCTAAGCAGATCAGCTTGTTTTGTCGTTCGAGTGAGCGACTGATGATCTCTTTTTCTGAAGGGGAGAGCAGAGAAGAAAGTTGAGGATTATTCAGGTGCACCGCTACAGGAGTTAATGTGGGAACCCAAGCTATATCATGCTTTACCAGTTGCGAGAGTGTTTTTTCCTGCATAAAATAGCCGTGTTCTATTGAGTTTACACCTGCTGCAATACAGCGGCGTACAGCCTCATCTCCGTTCGCGTGGGCCATTACAGCCAGACCTAGTTTTTTAGCCAACTTAGTCATTGCTATGAGTTCATTCTGGCTGAAAGGTAAAGGACCGGTCTTACCGTATTGGCTAAAACTAAAAACGTCCGAAGCAACTATTTTGAGATGCTGTGCGCCTTGGGATGCTAGACGGTTTATCTCAGTCAATGCATCCGGTAAAGAGCTTACCTCTATACTAAGGTTGCTGCCGTAGTGACCTTTTTTGCTGATGGCACGGCAACAGTTTGCAATCAGCAAACGTGGATCGCAAAAAAAAGTTTCCTTGCGGGAACCGGCCTCGCGAACGGCTGCTACTCCGGACATAAGTATTTTATTAACGCGCTCAGCGAATGAATCGCTGCCTTTGTAAGGCATTGCCAAGTGGACATGACAGTCGATCATCGCAGGCATAAGCGTCAAATGGTTAAAATCTAAGGAGGTTGCCTTGCAGCCTGGTATCTCACTGATTAGCCCGGCTCTTGTAAAAAGAGACCCTGGACCGGCAATTTTTGTGTCAATTCCATTCCAAAGTGCGCCGTAATTAATTGTCGTTTCTTTTGATAAGGCAATAATCCGCATTTTAAGCCTCCTGCAATCTTTTCGCTATTTTTATATTCGCTTAATATTCGCTTTTTCTGTTTAGCTTCCCTGTTGCCAGAATAAAAACAGCATAAACAGGAGATTAAAAGACGCGACGAGCGGAGGAGTAATTGCTTATGGCAAATATAAAAAACTACGATGAACTTTACCGAAACTTTAAGTTGGAAGTACCTGAATATTTTAACTGGGCTCGCGATGAATTTGACCGCTGGGGAGAAGATTCTCATAAGTTAGCTCTTTGGGTTATCAGTGATTTTGGCAGTGAAATAAAATTCACATTTAGACAATTATCCGAACTTTCTAAAAAGTTAGCTAATGTCTTTAAACTGAATGATATCTTACCCGGCGAACGAATTATCGTTTTCTTGGGCAGAAAGCCTGCATTTTGGATCTCAATGCTGGCCTCTCTCCGCTTTGGCACAGTGATTTCGCCTTGTGCAACCCAGCTATCTGCAAAAGATATTCAGAGCCGCTTAGCAGCCTCTGCTGCGACTGCGATAATTGCGGAAGAAGAGATTGCTGATAAAATCGATGCCGCAGCAGTCAATTGCCCTACATTGAAAGCAAAATTTATAGTTGGCCGGCGTAAAGGTTGGTTGTCATTTGAAGATGAACTGGATAAAGCGTCTGAGACATTTGAAGCTTTAAACACTCGCTCAGATGACAACGCTCTTTTATATTTTACTTCCGGTGCAAGCGGTTTGCCTAAAATGACTATACACACTCAGGCATCTTATGGAATTGGGCACCGTGTTACCGGAAAGTTCTGGCTGGATCTGACGGAGAGTGATCTTCACTGGAACTTAACCGATACTGGCAGGGCAAAAGCGGCTTGGGGCAGTTTCTTCGGGCCTTGGAACTGCGGAGCATGTGTTTTTGTCTATGACAGCGCAGGTAAGTTTGACGGTAAACGGACACTGGATATTCTATGCAAGTATCCTATTACTACACTCTCCGCCCCGCCGACTGCATACAGGATTTTAGTGCAGGAAAACTTAAGGAATTACAGCTTTAAAAGTTTACGTCATTGTGTAGCAGCAGGCGAGCCGTTAAACGCAGAAGTTATTAACGCTTGGAAAAAAATCACCGGTATAACGATTTACGATGGTTATGGTCAAACGGAGACAGCGCTGCTGGTTGCAAATTTCCCTTCTAGCCAGCTAAAAATCGGCTCAATGGGCAAGCCTTCTCCCGGTTTTCATGTGGCAATAGTTGATCTCGAAGGCAAGCAAGTTGGGCCCAACCGAGAAGGCGACATTGCCGTGCGGGTTAAGCCAGAGCGTCCGGTTGGTATCTTTAAGGAGTACTACAATGAACCGGAGCGCACATTGGCAACACTGCGTGGCGACTGGTATATTACGGGGGATCGCGGTGTATCTGATGAAGAGGGCTATATTACTTTTGTGAGTCGTGCTGACGACGCAATTCTCAGTTCTGCGCATAGAATTGAGCCTTTCGAGGTTGAAAGCGCTTTGATTGAACATCCGGCAGTTCTGGAAGCTGCGGTAGTTGCCAGTCCTGATGAGTTGCGTGGTGAGATTGTCAAGGCGTTTGTTATTGTAGCAGCAGGTTATGAAGGCTCAGAGGTGCTGACTAAAGAGCTGCAGGATTTTGTAAAAAAACTGACTGCTCCCTATAAGTACCCGCGAGAAATTGAGTATGTAGATACTTTGCCCAAAACAATCAGCGGTAAGATTCGGCGCAATGAACTAAAAGAAATGGAAAAACAGAGAAAGTTAATGAAAAATTTTATAGAGAATGGCACTTAGTAAAATTTAAACTGGCAGTGCAGCGTAGGCATCTATCAGCGCTGGCATTAAGGGATCAAAGCGCTCGGCAAAAGTGGCTGCAAGCTTATTACTCTCCAGAAAACGGGGGATGCCATCGCTTGGAACAATGAAATCGGCAGAATAAATGAGATGCTCAGCCTGGAATGCCAGCGCCGCAGCAAAAGAATGAAACTCGGAAATTTGTTCTACTGTCCCAATTGTTACTAAAGGTTTGCCTATAAACTGGGGAAGCGGCAGGACACCCTGTTTATGCAAGTTCTGCCAGTCACAACGATGGATGAACCTTTGACAGATTGTTCCGTAAGGCTTGGCACCAATAAAGTGCATTTTATGAACAACATGATCTGCGTGAGCTGCGTATGGATCGTTTGTGATGATAAATTCACTGCAGATGATTTCTTCTCCTTTGGGTAAAACTGCTAAAACAGCCGGAAACTCTTTTTCCAGTAACTCTCTTTGCCAAACGGTATAATGGTCGCCTTTGCTGTTGCGGCCTGCCGCACCAAAAGGGGATTTAATGATAAACAAGTCGTTTTTGCTTGCTGGCAGGAAAAGGTCTGAGTTTTGGCGATAGACCTTCTGTTCAGGCAAATACCTCTGACCTTTATTTTTTTTTAAGTAGGCTGCAAGCACCGCTTTGGAGGAAAATTTCTCCGGCAAATAACCCAGGACTTGAATCTTTTGCCGAATCAATGCTTGATAAAGAGAAAAAGGTATTCCGCAAAATTGCACATCGATAACTTGGCAGTCGATTTTTCTCAGCAACTGACTCGCAGGCGCAAGTATAACCTTATAGCCCTGCCTTAAATATATTTTAACTAAGCCTTCTACACCTTTTTCCCGGCAACCGAAAAGGTACCAGGCCGGGTATGCTCTGCTCCCAGCCTGATAGAAATGCTCTCGGATCTGCAAGGTCTCCTCTGAAGTGATGGTTCGTGAGATTTGCGGGACTGCTAATGCAGCAGCCAACATATTATCTTCCATGGCAATGCAAATGGTTTGCACAAATCTCACCTATGCTTATTTGTTAACAGCTTTTCCCAATAACGCCGCAAAAAAGAAGTGCGAGCAGATCCTTGTGATCCATGTGGCGGTTCCAGTGCCTCCGATGCGGTAAGTTCCTCCGCTATTTCCATTTCTTGGTTCCTTTCATCCTTCCATGGTTCGGGAATAAAAGACATCTGGTTACACCCCCTTGATGAAAAATTCTGTCTTACGCACTTTAGTATTTCTCTTAAAGAGAAAAATGTTGCAACTTAAACTATGGCAGAATTACCAAAAAAAAAGAAAGGGCTTGTAAAAACCCTTTCTCCGGGCATTTTCTTACTGCATTTGACTGCTTTGAAATTGATTTTGTACCTGGGTCAGTTGTTGCATATCTGCTTTAGCCGGTGAGTACCAGCCCCTTTGATTCATTGTATCAAAAACTCTTTTTTGCAATTGATACGAATTCTGTAAACAGCTCTGCCAGTCGCGCCGCAGATTATCACTTTTTGCTTCCAGAATTGCCGTGTTTATCATCCCGCAAACTTGTTTTTCTTCTTTTAAAAGAGTTTGGGCAATCTCTTGATCAGTAAGTTTATGCATTTTATCCCTCCTTTGAAAATTTCAACAGAATGATGAGGCAATTATTGTAGTGAGCTGCTCTTAATGTGTTTTACCATAGTCTGGAAGTTATGTTTATGGGACTGCGCACTGTCCAGACAAAGTTGTTTTACAGATTGATCTGTGCATTGTTCTGCAAAAAAATTCATTGACTTGTAGGCTAGTTGTTCCGATTTGAGAAAATCATCCAGATACATTAGTTCCCGTTGGGTAAGATTATTCATTTTATCCCTCCTTTTTGGAAATTTCCTTCTCTAGTATTTGACATTCGCAGGTGAAATATTCACCGGCCAAGTATTGTAAAACAACAAAACGGGTAATTTTCTATATAACAGGAAAAGACCGCTTTGGGAGAGAATTTAACTCTAATAAGCAAGAAAAACTGGTGGGGAGTGCTTTATGAGCGATAAACATTTGCTGGCTCTTGACGTGGGAACACGAAAAGTGACCGGCATGCTGCTGGAAAAGAAGGAGAGAGGGTTTGAGATCTTGTCTGTGGAAACAAGAGAGCATCGAACCCGCGCTATGTTGGATGGGCAAATCCATGATATTCCAAGAGTGGCAGAGGTGGTTTCTGAAGTACATAATCTCTTGCAGCAAAAGGGTCAATGTAAAATTTCAAGGGCGGCAGTCGCTGCCGCTGGCAGGTCGCTTTATACACAGCGTGGACGAGCACAACTGCCGGCAGCATCATCAAAGCGCATCACGCAAGAAGATGTGCTTCGACTGGAATATGCAGCCATTCAGCAAGCCCAGCAGCAACTCTTTTCCGGACATCTTGGCAGAGCAAATTTCGCTGACAAACATAACTGTGTAGGGTACAGCGTGGTTCGTTACGAATTGGATAACTCAGTAATTCGAAATTTAGTTGGGCAGCGAGGCGGCTCGATTGCCTGTGAAGTGATAGCTACTTTTTTGCCGCGGGTCGTTATAGATTCTCTGCGAGGCGTGCTGGAGTTGGCTGGATTAAGGCTGCAAAGTCTGACTTTAGAGCCGATTGCAGCGCTGCGCATGGTCGTGCCTGAGGAAATGCGCAAGTTAAATGTCGCGCTTGTGGATATTGGAGCAGGCACATCAGATATTGCGATCACAAGAGATGGTACAGTTTTTGCCTATGAGATGGTCTCTGTAGCAGGAGATGAAATTACTGAAGCCTTGGCTGAAAAGCTCTTGTTAAACTTTATGACAGCAGAAGAGATTAAAAGAAAAATACTAAAAACTAAGTTGCTGACGTTCAAAAATATTCTTGACGAAAAAGTTTCTCTTTCTGCCGAAAAAGTACTTAAAGAGCTGGAGGGAGCAATTGATTTTCTGACGGATAAAATTGCTCAGGCAATTTTAGACAAAAATGGTGTTGCCCCACAGGTAGTCTTTTGTGTAGGCGGGGGCAGTCTAACTCCTGGCTTGACGGAAACTTTGGCAGAAAAGCTGGCTATGGATCCCAATAGGGTTGCAATTAAAGGAAAGGAAATGCTAGGCCTGCTTCCGGGTAAAACAAAGAAATACCAAGGTCCGGAGTTGGTTACTCCACTCGGGATTGCCCATACCGCAATTTCAGGTGATGCGCTGCACTTTTATCGAGTTGAAGTTAATAATCAATTTGTGGATGTAATGGATCTCGGCAATGCCAGAGTATCAGATGCGCTGCTAGCTGCAGGGATAAGCTCACGTGAACTCGTGGGGCTGCCGGGAAAGGGCCTGAGTTTAGAGATTAATGGTCGGATAACAGTTTTTCCCGGAGAAATAGGGGAAATGGCAGAAATTCGTGTTAACGGCGAAATAGTTAACCTGGATACTGCCATATCAGCTGGAGATAAAATATTTTTTACTTCGGCTAAGCCGGGAGCAGAAGCCAAGGTAAACGTAGCTGACGCCTTGAGTCGGATAACTCCGTTTGTTCTGCAGCTAAACGGTAAAGAAAAACAGCTGCAGCCACCGGTTTTTCGGGGAGAGGAAAAATTGACGCTGGCTTCGGAACTCTTTGACAGGGACAAGTTGCGCATTCTTAAAACTATGCCTTTATCTTGTGTTCTCACCGAGCTGGGTTTAGAAGATGAGCTGCGGGGCGGTTCTATCATTGTGACAGTAAACGGCAGCGACAGGCAAATTCCCTTTGGGCCAAGAGTTATCCGTGTTAACGGAAAAGTTTCAGTACCGGGCAGCGCTGTCTCCGCAGGAGATTTTCTTGAAATTGCAGACGACGGCTCTTATCCGACCGTGGATTGCCTTACTGAAGAAAGACCGCAGCAGATTGAGTTGACAGTTAATAAACAAATTGTGAAAGTTAGTTTAAAAGAAGTGGATTTTTCTTTAAACGGTAAGAGAGTTCCTCTTGGTACGCCATTGACGGCAGGGGACATTGTAGAGATCAGTGTTATCAACCATGAGGTTTCCATGGCTGATATCCTTAATATCATTAACTTTAAGGGCACCCCGTCACTTGGCCAAAACAAACTGGTGCTGCGAATCAACGAACGCGAAGCGCAGTTTACAACTGCTGTTAAGCACGGGGACTGTTTAGAAATTGGCTGGACAGCTTGAAGGAGGAGACTATCTTGGGCGAAGGATTTAATTTTTTTCAACTTATCTGGTTATTCTTTATTTTTTCCGCTTTAACTCCGGTGCTGCGGCAGGCTCGTTTGGAAGCCGCAAGGATTCGCTTAATACGCAGCTTGGAGGAAAAACGTAAATCTCGTGTGATTACTCTTGTCCATCGCCAGGAATCAATTGCGCTCTTTGGTATTCCTATCACTCGTTATATCAATCTGGAGGACTCAGAACAAATTCTACGCGCCATTCGACTGACGCCCAAAGATATGCCTATTGACTTGTTGTTGCATACACCGGGGGGTCTTGTATTGGCTTCCGAGCAAATTGCTCATGCCCTGAAAAATCACTCTGCCAAAGTAACAGTTTTTGTTCCCCATTATGCTATGTCAGGCGGCACGATGATTGCATTGGCTGCTGATGAAATCGTTATGGACGGCAACGCTGTACTAGGACCGGTGGATCCCCAGCTTGGCCGTTATCCGGCAGCATCAATTTTGAAAGCTGTCGAGGCTAAAGATGCTAACGAGGTAGATGATGAAACGTTAATCCTTGCCGATGTGGCCGAGAAAGCAATAAGGCAGGTAAAAAAGACAATTAAAGAAATTTTGCTGGAGAAGCTAGGTGAAGAAAAAGCAGAAGAAGTAGCTAATCTGCTGACAGAAGGTCGGTGGACACACGACTATCCTATTACTTGCACAGAACTGGGTGAGTTGGGATTAAATGCTTGTGGCCTATTGCCACAAGAAATTTATGAAATGATGGATCATTTCCCGCAGCCGATAAAAATCAGATCAGCAGTTCACTATATCCCCATTCCCTACAGCAAAGAAAAAAAATAAGACCCAATGGTCTTGTGAAATTCAGATTGTTGGGCAAAGCCTCAACAACCGCAGAAAGAACGGGCGAGCGCCGCAGTTTTCTCGGCAACTTCTTCAACAGTTTCGGCAAAAAGGATGAGTTGTGGCTCCTTGTCCGGGGTGTCTTCTAAGATCAAGGCCTCAGGCGCAGCTGCAAGAATAGAAGTTGAGGTATTTTGTGTGATTGTTTGATAGCCGATTGTTTTGATTGCCGAAGCTATTTCCGGAGTATGGCGCAAATTAATCATGGCACGTATTCTGCTGTTTTTTTTGTGTGCGGCGAGTAGGGATTCCGCCGGAAAGAGGCGACAGTCAAAAGTTGGTTCGCCTACTGCTTTAATTTGCTGGTGACAGAGAAGCAGAGGAGCAGGGTAGGAGATGATTTCAGCCAAACTACCGGCTCCTTCCTGGCAATAGAAGAGATTAGTTTGGCCGGCTGCAATCAAATTGGCGACTGGTTTTGCTTTTTGCAACAATAAGACAGCCCTTGCCAGTTCCCGTGATATGTTACCCAGCTCCAATTCCTTGAAGATGGCTCCGATTGGGTTAGTAGGACCATAACCGCTGCCCACACAAATGCCGTGGGTGATTGCATCAGTTATAAACTTTTTGGCTTTAATGAAGGCAGCGAGCGGAGTCATGCCCTTTGCTAAATAAGCGGTAATTGCTGCGGCATATGTGCAGCCGGTGCCATGTGTATTAATGGTGTCAATTTTGCTTTCACTGAGTGTGTGCACATCTTTGCCGTCAAAAAAGATATCTACCATCTCTGTACCCGGAAGGTGTCCTCCTTTTAAGAGCACGTGACGTGGGCCGAGACGGCGTATTTCCCGAGCTGCAGCCACCATCTCAGTTACAGAAGAAATTTCTTTGCCGAGAAGGATCTCTGCTTCAGGCAAATTAGGCGTAGCGACCATGGCTAAAGGCAATAGTTGATTACGCAGTGTGTCAACAGCATCTTCCGGCAGGAGTCTTTGCCCGCTTTGAGCTATCATTACAGGGTCTACCACCAGATTTCTTATTCTATATTTTGTTAGGTATTTTGCAACGATGCTGATGACGTTTGCATCGCCTAGCATGCCTGTTTTGGCAGCGTCTGCTGAAATATCGGAAAGAACGGCCTCCAGTTGGCAAGCGATAAAATCCGGCGGCACAGCATGGATGCCGTGTACACCTAAGGTGTTTTGCGCCGTCAAGGCTGTAATTACACTGGTGCCGTAAACGCCAAGAGCGGCAAATGTTTTTAAGTCGGTTTGGATTCCGGCACCGCCCCCAGAATCTGAGCCGGCTACAGTCAATACTTTATACATGTTCCTCACCTCTAGTCGCCAAAAGAAATGCCTACTGATTTGGCTGCGCGGACCAGTTCGCAATCCGGTTTGACCAATTTTTGTTCTGCGACTGCCGCTTCCAACGGAACGGATTGGACGTTGCTGCTGCAAAGGCAGACCATTTTGCCAAACTCACCGTTAATAGCCAGTTCGACTGCTTTCACCCCAAAGCGAGTGCCAAGAATACGATCAAACGGAGTAGGTGTTCCGCCGCGTTGCAGATGGCCAAGCACAGTAACCCTGGTTTCTACACCGCAGTTTTCCTGGATTTCTTGGCCGATTATGTCAGCCACCCCGCCGAGTTTATTATGATGAGGGTTATCTTTTACTTCCGTTTGGTAGATTAGACGCCCGTCAGGCAGCTTAGCTCCTTCCGCTACAACCATAATAGAAAACTTTTTGCCGCGACGGCGGCGATCAGCGATTTTGCCGCAGACAGCCTCGTAGGTAAAGGGTATCTCGGGAATTAAAATAACGTCCGCGCCGCCTGCAATGCCGCTATGCAGAGCTATCCAACCCGCGTCACGACCCATCACTTCCAAAATCATCACTCGGTGATGGGATTCCGCAGTCGTATGCAGTTTGTCTATAGCGTCTGTGGCTGTATTTAGTGCTGTGTCAAAACCGAAAGTGACATCTGTAGCCGACAAATCATTGTCGATAGTTTTGGGAATACCGACAACCGGAACTCCTTTTTTGTGTAATTCATTGCCGATGTTCAGACTGCCGTCGCCTCCGACTACTACCAACGCGTCCGCTCCCATCTCAGCCAGATTGGCGATTGCTTGTTCCGACACATCGCCCCAGATTGTCTTACCATTCTCCTTCCCGATCGGATAGCGAAACGGATTGTCGCGGTTGGTAGTGCCAAGAATAGTGCCGCCGCGATGCAAAATACCGGAAACGTCTTTATCTTCCAGTAAAAAAGACTTATTTTCGATTAACCCGCCAAAACCATCCATAATGCCCATAACTTCAATTTGATAGCGATGAAAAGATGTCTTAGCCACAGCCCGAATCACCGCATTTAACCCAGGACAATCGCCGCCACCGGTAAGAATAGCAAGTCTCTTCAGTTTATGAGGCAATTCATCTACCCCCTAGGATACCTTAATTGTCAGAGCTTCTCTTAACAAGTATTCCACAGGTATCCAGAGAAATCCTTTTTCAAAAGATCCGGACAAACAACACGAAACCTTACAAAAAGTTAACACAAAATTAACAGTGCAGCCTTCCGTTTTTAACAAAGCGCTGTTATAATTAACAATGGCGTATCTAAAATATCCATAGACAACAAGAAAGACAAAAACTCTATCAGAAGGAGAATGAAAAAATGAAGAAGTTTTCGCGAATTAGAGTTGCGGTCGTACTGGTGTTTGTTTTTCTGTCGGTAGGATTTTTGAGTGGTTGCGGCGGAGGAAACCAAGTCCAGCCACCGGCTGGAAATAACAATGTGACTCCTGATCCGGCAGGAGAAATGCCAAGCGGTTCTTATCAAATTAAGGGTTCTGATAGTGAAGTAAATGTGGTGCAATCTCTTGTGGAAGCGTTTTATGAGATTAATCCTAATGTAGAATTTTCTGTAACCGGCGGCGGTTCCGGTGTTGGTATTTCCGCCTTGATTGCGGGTGAGACTGATGTGGCAAATTCTTCCCGGCCGATGAGCGAATCAGAAGTTGCTGACGCTCGCGCTAAAGGAATTGAGCCGACTCCAATCGTATTTGCTATGGATGGACTGGCTGTCGTTATCCACGCTGACAACCAGGTAGAGAACTTGACTCTGGAGCAGGTTGGGAAAATTTTTGCCGGCGAAATCACTAATTGGAGCGAAGTCGGTGGTGCAGATACAGCTATCTCCCTCTATGGACGTCAAAGCAACTCCGGTACGTATGTCTTTTTTAGAGAACGTGTTGTCAAGGGTGATTATTCCGCAGCAAAGAAAAATATGAACGGCAATTCACAAATAGTGGAAGGTGTTCGTGCCGACGTAAGCGGAATTGGTTATGTTGCCATGGGGTTCATTCAAGGAACAACCGGTATTAAGGCAGTAGGTCTGGCTGAAACGGATGCGGGTCCTTTTGTCTCGCCGGCTGATCTTGACAAGGTAAAAGCCGGGGAGTATGTATTAACACGTCCGCTTTACCAGTACTATAGCGGTAAGCCTGCAGGAGCATTATTGCAGTTTCTTGAGTTTGTCTTAAGCGCAGAAGGGCAGCTTATTATCGAGGAAGCAGGATTTCTGCCTGCTACAGTTGAATTTATGCAACAGAATAGAACTTATCTGGACTAAGCAGAGCCTGTTTATTATTTTCCTCGCTCTTCAGGGTGTTTTGGGACAGAGTTTCGCTGTTGACTTTAGCTTAAGGGAGCCGTTTTTGGCTCTCTTTCCCCATGCATTAAAGTAGAAAGGGGGAGGTTATTTCTGAATAGAAAGCTCGAAACTGCCATAGCGTATTTTTTTACATTAAATGGAGCATTTGTTGTTTTTATTTTGTTTGGGATCTTCGCTTTACTACTCAGCAGCAGCTTTGCTGCCTGGCAGGATGTGGGGTTCATCAGTTTTCTCACTGAAAGGGTTTGGAATCCGTCCGGATTCGTCTCTTCGCATTTTGGGATTTTTACTAAAATTGTGGGTACGCTGATGGTTACAGCCGGAGCCATGTTGTTTGCCGTACCTCTTGGTATAGCGACGGCTGCATATCTTGCTGAGGTCGCCTCTTCGTGGGAACGAGAGTTTATCAAGCCGGTTATTGAACTGCTTGCGGCAGTTCCGTCCGTTGTGCTCGGTTTTTTTGGGATAGTCGTTTTTTCACCGTTGCTTGCCGGAATCTTTAATCTGCCAAACGGATTAAACGCGTTAAACGGCTCTATTCTTCTAGGTTTGATGTCATTACCTACTATTATCAGTATTGCGGAAGATGCGTTGACTGCTGTGCCAAAAGAGTACAAAGAGGCTTCGCTAGCACTGGGTGCGACTCGTTGGCAAACTTTATCCCGGGTTATTATCCCGGCTGCCGGTTCCGGTGTTACTGCCGCCATTATGCTGGGTATTGGTCGCTCACTGGGTGAAACGATGACGGTGATTATGGCTACAGGCAATGCTCTGCAATTTCCCGAAAACTTTTTCTCCTCTGTGCGTACCATGACTGCCACTATTGCTATTGAGCTGGGTGAAGTGCCGGCAGATACAACTCACTACTACGCGCTGTTTGCCATTGGCTTTGTTCTTTTTAGCATGACCTTCTTGGTGAGCTTGTTGGCTGATATTTTTTTGCACCGTGCAAATGAGGTGAAAAAACAATGAGAAAAATTCAACCATTCTCTGCTCAAGATGGTGTTTCGGCTGACTACTTGTATCGCAAAGGGCTATCCTCAATAGTTGAAAAAGTAGCTTTTACGCTGCTAAGATTTTCGATGCTTTTAGTGATTGCCGCCATATTGTTTATTTTCTACGATATCTTCAGTAAGGGTTTCGGTATCATCAGCTGGGAATTTATTACCGCCATGCCGCGTCGCGGGATGACAGAAGGTGGTATTTGGCCGGCTGTACTTGGAACAGTTTATCTTACCATTATTACTGCTGCCGCATCTGTTCCGTTTGGCGTTTTTGCTGCTGTCTATTTAAATGAATATGCTAAGAAAAATTTATTTACAAGAATAATTCGTCTTTCTATTCGCAACTTGGCAGGCGTACCTTCTATTGTTTACGGCCTTTTCGGGGTAGCTTTGTTTGTTCGCGCTTTAGAACTTGGGACAAGCCTTCTTTCTGCTGGTTTGACTCTTGGTCTGCTGACTTTGCCGGTTACAATTACTGCCTCTGAAGAAGCGCTGAAGTCTGTGCCAGATTCCTTTCGGGAGGGTGCGCTGGCAGTCGGAGCTACAAAGTGGCAGGCGATACGTACAAATGTGATTCCTTCCGCCCTACCAGGCATTATTACAGGGATGATTCTCGGTATTTCTCGAGCGGCCGGGGAAACTGCTCCGATTCTCTTTACCGGAGCTGCTTTCTATCTGGCAAGTTTGCCCAGCTCTTTGGCTTCTAGATTTATGGCTTTGCCGTATCACTTATTTATTATGTCTACTCAGCATCATAGCATTGAAAAAGTCAGGCCGATCGCCTATGGGACTGCCTTGGTGCTGATTGGGCTGGTGGTGACGATGAACATGACTGCCATAATATTGCGGGCTCATTACCGTAAAAAAATGAGAGGTTAGGAGGTTGTTATGGGAACTGATACTGTAATTCAGGTGAAGAAGCTCAGTCTTCACTATGGTAAATTTCAAGCTCTAAAAAATATCAATATGGAAATCAGCAGACAGGAGGTGACGGCACTAATCGGTCCCTCTGGCTGCGGTAAATCCACTTTTTTGCGTACGCTAAACAGGTTGAATGATCTGATTGATAGTGTACAAATTGAGGGTGATATTTTAATTGACGGCAAAAATATTTATGATAAATCTTGTGATGTGGTAGCACTGCGCAAAAAAGTTGGGATGGTTTTTCAAAAACCAAACCCTTTTCCCAAAACAATTTATGAAAATGTTGCTTATGGGCCGCGAGTTCATGGGATTAAAGAGAGAAAAAAACTGGATGCGATCGTAGAGAAGAGTTTACGGGAAGCGGCGCTCTGGGACGAGGTAAAGGATGACTTAAGCCGCTCAGCTCTGCGTCTTTCCGGTGGGCAGCAGCAACGCTTATGCATTGCCCGTGTATTGGCGGTGGAACCTGATGTGGTTTTGATGGATGAGCCCACCTCTGCGCTTGATCCTATTGCTACTCAAAAAATTGAGGATTTAATCCGGGAACTTAAGGAGAAGTTTACTATTGTCATTGTCACCCATAATATGCAGCAGGCAGCTCGGGTTTCCGATAGAACGGCATTCTTTTTGAATGGTGAAGTGCTGGAGATGGGAGAAACTGAGATTATGTTTACTCGCCCCACGGATCAGCGTACTGAAGATTATATTACCGGTAAATTCGGTTAAGAGAAAGGAATGGGAGAGATGATTCAACGCAGTGAGTATCAGAAATCTCTGGAAGAGCTGCAACAGGATATTTTGCAGATGGGTGGCTTGGTAGAGGAAAATATTGCCCGAGCTGTTGATTCTTTAGCTAAACAAGATTTGGAATCGGCGGAAAAAGTTTTCGCTGTGGAAGTAGAAATAGATAAACTGGAGCGGAAAATTGAAGAAACTTGTTTGCGTTTGATCGCAACTCAGCAGCCTATGGCAAAAGATTTACGGAAAATTGCTTCTGCTTTAAAGATTATTACTGACTTGGAGCGTATGGGAGATTATTCGGTAGATATAGCAAAAGTTACCAAGAGAATCGGTAAAGAGAAATTGATTAAACCTCTGATAGATCTGCCCCTGATGGCTCGCATTGTTCAGGAAATGACCAAGAATTCACTTGATGCCTATGTCGCTGAAGATGTGGAACTGGCAAAATCAGTAGGTAAAGCTGACGACAAGGTTGATGCCTATCACAAACAGATTTTTAGGGAATTACTAGTAATAATGATGGAAAACACGCGAACAATTACTCAGGCAACTTATTTGCTTTTTGTCAGCCGTTCTTTGGAGCGCATTGCCGACCATGCCACAAACATCAGCGAAAGCGTTATTTATCTGGTCAGTGGTAAGCGAATTGATTTGAACGAGTAGCTAAGAAGAGAATAGTGTCACGCCGCTGCAGCAAAGATTAAAAAGAGGTGGTCTACTTGGCACGTATTCTGGTAATTGATGACGAGGAAACTATTGTTGAACTAATCGCTTTCAATCTGGAAAAAGAAGGTTTTCTTGTTGATACCGCCTCTGACGGACAAGAAGCGTTGTTAAAAATATCTGCTAAGAAGCCTGATCTGATTGTGCTTGACTGGATGTTGCCCGGTTTAGACGGATTAGATATTTGCCGTATAATTCGCAATAGTCCCGACACGGCAGATATTCCTGTGATTATGTTGACCGCTCGCGGCGAGGAAGTAGACAGAATCCTCGGTTTAGAGTTGGGGGCATCTGATTATGTCACTAAACCTTTTTCGCCGCGGGAACTGGCAGCTAGGGTAAAAGCTCAACTGCGAGCGAGGAAAGTAAAACCTGTTCAGCAGGAAGAGCAACGCCGAATTGTCCGGCAAGGCAACTTAACTCTTGATTTGGATCGTTATCTGGCACAAAAGGACGGTAAAGCCCTTGATTTGCCACCAAAAGAGTTTGAGTTGCTTTTTTTGCTGATCTCCCATCCCGGCCGGGTATTTCGGCGAGAAGATATCTTAAATAAGGTTTGGGGTTATGATTATCCCGCTGATACCAGAACTGTCGATGTGCATATTCGTTATTTGCGTCAAAAAGTGGAGGAAGATGCTCACAATCCTGTTTTGCTGCTGACGGTGCGCGGCATAGGCTACAAATTTAAGGAGGCAGATAGATGAGAGCCATAAGTGCTAAATTATTTGCCACTTATGGCTTGTTGCTTTTCTTTGCCGTAATGCTTATCAGCACGGTTATGATTCTTTTTTTTCGTGCATTTTACTTGGACGCTATCCGCGTTCGCTTAGCGGATCAGGCGCGTGTGACCAACGAGCTTTTGTTGCCATTATTAGTGGATTATCCTGAGATCAATCTAAGAAAGATAGATAGAATTATAAACAGGCTAGGCAGACAGACTAACGCTGGAATTATGCTCATTGCTCCTAATGGGGAAGTGTTAAGCAATTCTGCTCGCGAGACCGTTTTGCCTGATAATTATCTTTTATTGCCTGAAGTTCTTGCCGCTCGGGATGACCGTGTCGGAAGTTTTATCCGTTTTTCACCTGCTGCCGGCACAGAGGCTCTTTACATCGCCGTTTCTCTTGTCAGCGACGGACGACGTTTCGGTTTCCTGCGCTTGGCCTTGCCTTTAACAGATTTAAATAATGCTATCCGCCGGATTCAGTACGGACTGCTGGCAGGAATTAGCTTGGCATTGCTTTTGCTGCTTGGGATAAGCTTAAAATTTTCTTCCGCACTGACGGTGCCACTGGCACAAATGACTGCTGTGGTAAAGCAGATTGGCAGCGGCAATTTAAAAAGCAGGATATACACTAACAATAAAAGTGAGATCGCTCGGCTTGCTGATACGATTAATCGCATGGCTGATTCACTGCAAGAACAGCTCAGTCAAGCTATGGAAAAGAAAGAACAGTTGGAAGCTATTCTGAACACCATGGTCGAAGGGGTAATTGTCTTTGATGGTGATATCAGGGCTGTGATGGCAAACCCTGCCGCTGAAGAGATGCTGGGGTTACAAAAAGATGCTTGGCGTAGTCGCCGCGACCTGGAAATTATTCGCAGTGCTGAACTGCATGAGAAAATAACCACTGTTAGCAGGGAAAATCTCTTTTTAGAACATGAAATGAGCACCTTTTTCCCTGATAAAAAAGTTCTCAGCATTTCTTTGATGCCGCTCCGAACGGAAACAATTGGCAAAGCCGGTGTCTTAACAGTTATCCATGATATTACCCGGCTGCGACGACTAGAAGACATGCGGGCGGACTTTGCGGCTAATGTGTCACACGAATTGCGCACTCCGCTTACCGCAATTCGTGGCTTTGCGGAAACTCTTCTAGACGGTGCATATAGCCAGCCTGAATCAGCACTTCGTTTCGCCCGGATTATCCACAGTGAGTCCGAACGTTTATCGGAGTTGATTGAGGACGTGCTCAAGCTTTCTAAGATTGAGAGCGGGAGAGTAGCCATTGCAAAAGAAGCGGTAGCTGTGCCGGAGCTAGTTCGGGAAGTATTGGGACGCCTGCAAGAGAGAATGAAAAAGCATTTGCTTAAAGTAGAAATACCGGCGGACTTGCCACCTATTATGGGAGATAGAGGTTTATTGGCACAAGCACTCTTCAATTTATTAGAGAACGCGGTAAAATATACACAGCTTCAAGGACTTATCGCCGTTAGCGCCAAACTGCGGGGCGGAGAAATATTGCTTTCGGTTAGAGATAATGGGATTGGCATTCCTGAGGAAGCAAAAGAGAGAATTTTTGAACGGTTTTATCGTGTGGATCGTGCTCGCACGCGGCGTTTCGGTGGAACCGGTCTTGGATTGGCTATTGTTAAACACATTGTGGAGGCCCATAAGGGTGGGTTGCAGTTAAATAGCATTGAGGGGAAGGGAACTGAAGTGATTATTTCTTTGCCGATAATGGAAAAAGCTGAAAAAGAATAGCAGCCGGAAGGCTGCTATTCTTTTTCAAACATATCTTTACCTACACCGCATTCCGGGCATTCCCAGTCCACGGGCAATTCGTCAAAAGTTGTGCCGGGGATTACGCCGTTGTCCGGATCACCTTCCTCCGGATTATATACATAACCGCATACTGTGCAAACCCACTTTTCCAAAAGTATTCCTCCTCAATTATAATCTAACGCACGTTACTGCCTGCTTTCATCATACAATATCCTCCTATGATTTACAATTGGTGAGTCTAAAAAGTCATCCGGCTTTTCAATCAGGAAAATTTAAGCTATAATGAAATCAGAAAACCAAAGGAGAATAAGGAGTGCCGTGCGCAAAATACCAGTTTCGCTATTGCGTCCCGGGATGGTGCTGTATAGACCGGTCTTCGGGCCGGACGGACAATTATGGCTAAATGCCGGGGTTGAACTTAAAAGTAATTATATCAACAGTTTATGGCGTGCAGGGATTTCTTTTGTATTTATTAGTGACCCGTTATTAAGCGATGTGCTGGTTACTGAGGTAGTTTCGGAAGAAACGCGCCGCCAGGCAGTAAAAGCAGTCAAAGAAACATTACAAACAGCCAAGCTCACTAAACAGAATAGTCTTTTAATTGACAAGCGTTTTTCCTCAATTGTAGAAAAGCTTGTCCGTGAGGTGCTGGCAAGTAAAGATGTGTTGATAAATTTGGCAGATATTCGTGATGTTGATGACTATACATTTTTGCATTCTGTAAATGTGTGCGTCTTGTCTCTGCTAAATGCTGCTGATTCAGATTTGTCCCAAGCTCGGCTGGAAGAATTAGGGGGCGGTGCTCTGCTTCATGATTTAGGTAAAATTTGGATTAGTGAATTTACTTTAAAGAAAAAAGGAAGTCTTACCCCCGAAGAATATCATGAAATTAAAAAACATCCCACTTTCGGCTTTGAAATTTTAACTAGTCAGGCAAATTATTCTCCAAACAGCGCGAAGGTGGTGGCGCAGCATCATGAACGTTGTGACGGCAGCGGTTACCCTCACAACCTTGAAAAAGATGATATTCATTTTTATTCCCGGCTGGTAATGATTGCGGATGTCTATGATGCACTAACGGCCGACCGACCATACCGTCTAGGCATGAAACCCCATAAGGCGATTGAGATAATTAATGATTGTGCTGAATCATATGATCGCTCACTGGTTGGTTCATTTTTAAAACATATAGCACCTTACCCTGTGGGTACAGCTCTTCGTCTCAGCAATGGGTATCTGGGAATAGTGATTCGGAACCGCAAGGAAATGCCATTGCAGCCGGTTGTGCGAATTTTTAAGAATGGGGATGGTTTTCTATACCGAGAGCCATTTGATCTGGATTTATTGGACAAGCCAAATTTGCTGATAAATGATGTATTAAGCGATGCGGAAAGCGAACTAGAATTGCCGGTAATAACAAAACATAGAAAGGATGTGATTAAATGGCAACCAAAGTAGGGGAAGTGTATAGGTGCGAGATTTGCGGTAATGTTGTATCGGTACTTGAGAGCGGAGGCGGCACGTTGGTATGTTGCGGTGAGGCCATGGTAAAGCAGCAGTGAGCTAAATAACCCGGTTTAAACCGGGTTATTTATGTTAATTCAGCTCCATCAAGTTTTTTTTTAAACGCTTGGATTCTGAGTCACTTCTACGTTGTTTAAAATAAGACGATAGATGATTTGTGAACGAAGTGAGTTTGCTACTACGCTGTATTTTTTATATGAGCTATCTACTGCTTTCCAGGCTAAATCCGGCGGAATTTCGCCGGTAATGCTGTAAATCGCAGTTATAGTTTCGAAACTTTTAGGATGCTCTGTACGCTTGCTCCCGCTTAACTCAACGGAAAGGGAGAGGGCAGGCGTTTTATACTTTTGCAGGAGTGAGACAATATCCATGGCTGTGCAGCCGCCTAATGCCAACAGTAACATTTCTCCGGGAAGTATACCACGTCCCTGCCCTCCGACGGCGGCGCCGGCTTCGAGCAGCACTTTATGTCCAGAGCCGGAATGACCCTCGAAATATAACCCTTCCTGCCATTTTAAATTAACAGTCAGCATAAGAATCAACCTCCAAACTAATAATTGCCAAAAGGAGTTATCAAGTGAAAATAACTATCGGCTCACACGTTTTAAGCGGCATGCGGGCTGGTTACCCGCTTGTCGCTCTGGAAACAGCCGTTGTCACTCACGGGTTACCCTATCCATTAAATCTGCAAACAATTCTAGGCATGGAAGCAGCTGTACGCGAGCTTGCAGTCATTCCAGTGAGCATTGGCGTTTTGTCAGGCGAAGTGGTAATAGGTCTTACAGAAGCAGAAATTGCTTCCCTGGCGAGTGCAGAATCTCCAATGAAAGTCGGAGTGCGCGAGTTGCCGCTTGCTTCGCTTGGAGTGATAAGCGGCGGAACCACAGTTTCTGCCACAGCATACTTGGCGCATCGTTATGGTTTAGCAGTTCTCGCTACAGGCGGCATAGGTGGTGTCCACCGGGGAGCCTGTAACTCTTTTGATATTTCTGCAGATTTGACTATTCTTGGCAAAACGCCAATTACCGTTGTTTCCTCCGGAGCTAAGGCGATTCTAGACATCGGCTTGACATTAGAGTTTATGGAAACACAAGGAATAACTGTTGCCGGCTATGGCACAAATATTTTTCCGGCTTTTTATGCGGCAGGATCACCTTATCGCTTGGCGCTTAGGCTTGACTCACCCATGGAAGTGGCAAAGGTTGCGCTGGCACGCGATGAACTTGGATTGCAATCGGCTTTATTGATTACTAAGCCTGTGTCGACAGCATTGGAAATTCCTTGGGAGGAACTGATAAGCTACGTTGAGCAAATTGAGGGAGAAATTAAAGCGGCTGGAGTTTCCGGCCAGGATGTGACACCGCAAATGCTTAATAGGCTGTGCACTGCGACAGCAGACCGTACCTTGCAGGCAAATCTCTCTTTATTGATAGAAAATGCCCGCTTAGGAGCTGAAATAGCGTTGGCAATTAGTGCAGAAAGGAAGCGATTGCATGGATAGCCTGTTGGCTGTGGATGTGGGTGGCGGCACACAAGATATTTTACTCTACGAACAAGATAAGCCTTTGGAAAATTGCATTCAATTAATACTGCCGTCACCTACAGTTCTCGTGGGCAGAAAAATAAATTTGGCCACATCCCAAGGAAAAGCCATTTTTCTATTCGGCCGGACTATGGGCGGGGGCTCTTCAACAAAGGCAATCAAAGCGCATTTAGCCTCCGGGTTTCCTGTTTATGCCACGACTGAAGCAGCTCAGACAATTCACGATAATCTGGAAAAAGTTGAAAAGATGGGCGTGATTTTAACAACAGGCAAGCCCAAAGAGGCTGAAGCAGTGCGGCTTGCTGATCTCGATCTGCTGATGCTGGAAGAAATTTTGCAAAAGGTGGGGTATGCTTTACCTGCGCAAATTGCGGTGGCTGTTCAGGATCACGGATTTTCCCCGTGCGAATCAAACAGGATTTTACGGTTCCGCCTGTGGGAGAAGTTTATGTCTGACGGCGGAAAGTTACAGAAACTTGCCTATCAAACGGTACCGTCTGTATTTACAAGGATGCAGGCAATAAAGCTGGATGTTCCCGGAGCACTTTTAATGGACACTTGCGGAGCAGCACTACTCGGGGCTCTTTCGGATAGCGTGGTCAGAAACACGGTTGAAAAAGGCGTTGTGGCTGTGTTAAACCTGGGTAATCAGCATAGCTTTGCCGCACTCGTTCATCAAGACTGTGTCTTAGGTCTATTTGAACACCATACAGCACTAATGACTGCGGAAAAGGCTCGGGGATATTTGGCAAGACTGTGTGGAGCCACACTTACAAATCAGGAAATACTGGATGACGGCGGTCACGGATGTGTCCCTCCTAAAAAGCCGGTGAAAGCGGAACTGATTGTTGTCACAGGGCCTCGCCGCTCACTTTTGTCAGCCCGGGATTACTATTTTGCGGCACCGCAAGGCAATATGATGTTGATGGGTTGCTTTGGCTTAATAGCGGCAGCAGAAAGTTTAGAGAGAGACAGACTCCCCTGAGGGGAGTCCAGCTTTTTACTCTATTAGTTTTGCAAGTCTCTCATTGACCACTTCCCAATCAATTACATTCATAAATGCATCGATATAGGGCGCGCGTTTTACACCGTAGTCAATCATGTAGGCGTGTTCATATGTGTCCATAACAAGAATAGGCACAGCGCTCCAGATGGGTCCAAAATTATGGGAGTCGCTGCCAAAATTATGGAGTGTGCCGCTTTCTAAGTCGTATCCAAGCACTACCCATCCGCGTACAGCCAGACCGGTTGCTTTAAAATCTTTTTCCCATGCTTCGTATGAGCCAAAATCCCTTTCTATCAAGGTCAGGGTTTGAGCGACAGCTTTACCGCCGGAGCCGCCCAGATTATCAAAATAGGCTTCGTGAAGCTTAATCCCGTTTAAAGCGAAGCTCTCTTCAATTTTCATTGACCGCAAGTCGCTAAAAGTCTGATTTGCTTTGCTGTGATCCACGGTAGCCATTAATTTTCTAATTTCATTTAATTTGTTCACATAACCCTTGTAGAGAATGCCATGATGTTCGGTAAGCTGGCGCTCTGAAAAACCTTCCAGTTGGAGTCTTTTTAGTTCCTTTGCGACAATTTCAGCCATAGTTGCCCTCCTAATGTTTATTTTCAATTGTTTATTTACAATCATATCAGGTTGTTTGCAGATTTAAAAGCTTATCGAAGCAGAGTTAAGCTTTTATTAATTCTTGTAAATTTTTGTGTTAAATGTTAAGCTCATTCTAGGAGGTGGCGTAATGCAATACTTTTGGACTGTTGCTCTCTATCTAAGCCTTGCCGTTGCCTTTGCAGTTTTTATTATTCGCTTCAGTCGTGGTGGCGGCTGATAGTAAATTTTACCTGCAGTTGCAGGCAAGCGCTATTTTCAACTTACTAAACTTTTACTTGAAAAATAAACCGGCTGATTTTTGCGTCGGTTTATTTTTATCCTCTTTTTCACTCGTCAGCCGTCTTATACATATATTGAAGAGCAGTTATTTTTTAAAAAGGGAGGAGAAAGATGGAGAATGTAATATTGGCAGCAGGACTGACCTTGTTTGCCGGATTAGCCACCACTGTAGGTGGTGCGACCGCCATCTACTTAAAACGTACTAACACTCGTTTTCTCACTGTAGCTTTGGGGTTCTCCGCCGGTGTAATGATTTATGTCTCGATGATCGAAATTATGGGTAAGGCAGGAGAAATTCTTACCGGAAGCCTTGGGGAGAAAATGGGCAATTGGCTGACGGTGACAGCTTTCTTTGGCGGGATGCTGCTCATTGCCTTAATTGACAAGTTTATTTCGTTTTTCGAAAAAGAACCGCAGTTTCTGGACTTGAAAGAGGCAACCCTGGAAACAGGAAATACTTACACTGATTTTCATAGGCAGAAACTGCTGCGGATGGGTCTTTTCACAGCGTTAGCAGTGGCAATTCACAATTTCCCGGAAGGTTTTATCACCTTCTTTTCAACCTTGCGCGATCCGGTATTAGGCATCAGTATCGCTATTGCAGTTGCCATTCACAATTTGCCGGAAGGAATTGCGGTAGCAGTGCCAATCTTTTATGCTACCGGAAATCGTAAAATAGCTTTCTTCTGGGCTTTTCTCTCAGGCATTGTTGAACCATTAGGCGCTCTTATCGGTTATGCCGCATTGGCTAACTACCTGACAGACACTGTTTACGGGATCATCTTTGCTTTAGTAGCAGGAATTATGGTCTACATTTCTTTCGACCAACTATTGCCTACAGCCAGGGAATATGGTGAACATCATCAATCACTGTTTGGCCTTGTTTGCGGGATGGCACTGATGGCTCTTAGTCTGTTATTATTTCTCTGATACTTGAATCGCGGTTCGCTGATCGCTGCTTTCACTTATTGTTTCCGACGTAATGGGGGGTTGTCGCAGAACTACTCCTTTTTACTGTGTATATCCTTGCGGTCACTGTTTATACTTTTAATAAGGAGGTGGCGATGTTGGCAAAGTATCTAAAAAAGGCGGAGAAGATGACTGCAAGGGAACTGGAACTGGAAAAGATTAAGCTTGAAATTGCTGAAGAGCTAGGTTTTGGCAATCGAGTCAGAGAAAGCGGTTGGGGAGAGATGACAGCCAGAGAAACGGGGCGTGTAGGCGGGATTATGTCTCGACGTCTGAGAAATGGAGAAAGTTCAATTGCCTCCAAAAAGTAAGTATGCTATAACTTAGATAAAAGGAATTAACTGGAGGAGATTATGCGGCTCGGTTCTCATTTATCTGTGGCAAAAGGTTTTAGCCAAGCAGCAGAAATTGCGCGGCAGATTGATGCAAATACTTTTCAATTTTTCACTCGTAACCCCAGAGGAGGCGCTGCTCGAACCATTTCGCTGCAGGAAGCGGCGAAATGGCTGGAAATTAAACAGAAATATAATATTGCTCCTATAGTTGGCCATTTGCCTTATACTGTGAATATGGCGGCTCCGTCAGAGTCGGCATACGCCTTTGCTAAAAAGGTGCTAGCCGATGACTTAGTCCGGATGGACGCGGTAGGCGCAGAATATCTTGTAGTTCATCCCGGGTCACATGCCGGATCCGGGCGTGTGGCCGGTATCAAGCGGATTATTGACTGTCTGGCAGAAACGCTTTTGCCTTTTAGCGGAAACACTAAACTGCTCTTAGAAACTATGTCCGGACAAGGTTCTGAAATTGGCACATTAGCCGAGATTCGTGAGATTATCGAAGCATTAGGGAACCCCAGTCAAATAGGCGTTTGCCTTGACTCCTGCCATTTAACGGGAGCAGGCTATAACTTTCTGGATATACAAGAGGTAGAAAGATTAGTGGCTGAGCTTGAATCCACAGTAAGTCTCTCCCGAGTGAAGGCCATTCATTTAAATGATTCCAAGTTTCCCCCAGGATCACATAAAGACAGGCACGAACTTATTGGAGAAGGTTATCTTGGGAAAGATGGTTTGCTCAATTTGATCACTCATCCGGCAATTTGCTCGTTGCCTATGATCCTGGAAACCCCTGTAGCAGATTATCGCCAGTATGGAGAAGAAATAAAACTGATTCGCAAGTGGTTAAACGAAGAAAAATTTTAGGAAGACAAGTATTGGAGTATCGCTTGCCAGTTACAGTAATTGATAATGTTATCCTGCGCGATACGCACACCCCGCGTATCGCCTGAGTGAATGCGATGGGACATTTCATGCAGCCGCTCAATTGCTGAGAATGTATCGTAGTGCACTAAAATTACAGGCACACTTTTTTCGGCGGCACGGGTTAGGACGCCTACATCAGGATAGAGCCCGCCTGTGAGAATTAACACTGAAGTGCTTGTCTCTAAAGCTGTTAGTGCGATATCAGAGCGATCGCCTCCTGTGATTACTGCTTTGTTAGGGGCACGGCGAAGATAGCTTAGGGCGCTTTCTATAGTCATCGAACCGACCACTACTTCTTCAACGACCCGCTCGAGGCCGATCCCTTCATTTGTTAGCAGCTCTCCACCGAGTGTATCATAAAATTGCTTAACAGTGGGCGAGGCGATTTCCTCGTTGCGGGGAATGATTCCCAAAACATTGTATCCCTGCCCTTCCATCAGAGAAACATAAATTCCTTTTGCTTTATCAATGAGTGTGCGCTCAACATTATTAAAAATATTCCCTAAGACGTGAAGGCCTTCCAAGCGGAAATGGTTGTTAGAGAAAATTGTTTTATCCAAATCGTAGTCATTTTCTAAACTAGCCACATAGAGCATGGCAGCGTTAAACAGCTTGACAAGATTTATTGCATCAATTCCTATGCTCGCAGCCGTCTCGGGAGCAAGAGACCCCTCAATTAATAACACATCAAAATTGCCTTTGGCTGTCTGCCAGGCAGTTTTGATTTTTTCTTTTGTTGCCTCAATCTCACGCCATTGACCATTGCTTAAATAGTGTGGTCCTGTCTGGAACGGGGAAAGGACAGCTAAGCTATCCTCTAGTGGGAGTGCTCTTTTAAAAAGCGCTGCATCCTCGCCTCTTTGCTGCCGAACTCCTTTGTCTGAATCAATCGGTTTAAAGTAACCGACCTTTAATCCCTCATGCTGTAATTTTAGCGCTAAGCCCAGCGCGACAACAGTTTTTCCGCTGCCGGAATCACCGCCAATAAAGATACTCCTCAAAATTATCACCCTTTCTGCTCATCAAGGTTGGAAATTGTTATTTTTACATCCAGAGCCAGGGCACTGTCAGGATAAGCGATTACCGGATTTAAGTCAATTTCAGTAATCTCCGGAAAGTCAAGAGCCAGTTGTGCGACCTGAACAAGGATATGGACAAGAGCGCCGATATTCGAAGGTTTGCTGCCACGATAACCACGAATTAATGAATAAACTTTTGTTTCGGAGATCATCTCCTCAATTTCTTCCAAAGTTAAACCTATTGCCAGACGAAATGAAACGTCTTTAAGCAGATTAACGTGAATGCCGCCCATGCCAAACGCTATTAGCGGTCCAAATTGCACATCTCTGCTCATGCCGATAATTAGTTCATTTCCTTTAGGCATCATTTTCTGAATTTCGATGCCATAAATAGTGGTTGCAGGCAGCAGACGCCTAACGCTTTCCATAATTGCAAAATAGGCCTCACGAACGGCAGCAGCGTTCTCCAGAGCAGTTTTCACACCTCCTATGTCAGTTTTGTGAATAATTTTAGGGGAAGCAACTTTCAAGACAACAGGGTAACCGACTGTTTCCGCCATGGCCACTGCCTCATCAGGCGTTCTTGCGAGATAAACATGTGCCACCGGAATACCATAAGCATCTGCCACTTTAGTCGCTTCGTTACCGAGTAAAACCAAGCGCCTATCACGAATAACATCATAAAAGATTGCTTTAACAGCTTGATGATCAGCCTTAGTTACACACGGAAGCTTTTGCTCACGTTTCAGTTTTCGCTGGAGCGCCGCAAAGCGTACCATGCCAGAGATTGCCTTTAAAGCCGGTTCAGGGAAAGTAAAGCAAGGGATACCGGCATCAGTCAGAATTCGGCAACCTTCCGCCAGCCCTTCTCCCCCCATGTATGCGGCAAAAATCGGCTTTCCAAGATGTCGCCGCTGCAGTTCTACAATCGCTTCAGCCGTTTTCACCGGTTCGGTTACGGCGGCAGGAGAAAGCAATACTAAGGCACAGTCAGTATTTTCGTCAGTCAGCACAGCTTCCAGCGCAACGCTGTAGCGGTCTGTCCGGGCATCACCCAAAACATCCACCGGATTATAGATGTTTGCTTCAGCAGGCAGGCTTTTTCGCAGCTTGGCAATGGTTTCTCTCTGAAAACGGGTCATGCGCAAGTTGTTCCGTTCGACGCTGTCGGTAGCCATGATTCCGGGCCCACCGGAGTTAGTGACGATAGATACCTGATCACCTGTAGGTATTGGCTGATTTACAAAGGATACTGCTAGATCAAAAAGCTCAGACATGCTTTCTGCCCTAATCACACCACTTTGTCGGAAAGCCGTTTCATATGCAAGATTACTGCCGGCGAGCGCTCCGGTATGGGAGGCGGCGGCGCGAGCACCGGCCGTCGACGTACCGGACTTGAGAATTATCACAGGTTTTAGTTTGCTTGCCGCCTGAACAACATGTAAAAAACGTTTTCCGTCGGTTACGTCTTCAAGATAACAGAGAATCACTTTTGTGTTAGGATCTATGGCTGCCGACCAGATAAAATCAACTTCGTTCAAATCCGCTTTGTTACCCATTGAAATAAAACGAGAAAAGCCCAGCCCCACGCTGCGGCTCCAGTCAAAGATCGATAAAAGCATCGCTCCGCTTTGCGAAATAAAGGCAATTTTTCCTCTGCGCGGAAATGCCGGAGCAAAAGAGGCGTTTATAGGTGTGCTCGTATCAACAATGCCAACAACGTTTGGCCCTACCAAACGCATTTGATAGTCGGAGCAAATCTTCAGTAATTCTTTTTCACGCCTTAAACCGATTTCGCCGGTTTCTTTGAATCCTGAGCTGACGACAACTAAGAATTTCACCCCGGCCGCCCCACAGTCTCTTGCCACAGTAATTGAATTATCTGCCGGTACTGAAATAACAGCCACGTCGACAGGCTTGCCCAGCGCTTGCAGAGAAGGATAACAGCTATAACCCAAGATTTCTTCTTCTCTTGGGTTTAGCGGATAAACCTCGCCGTCATAACCGCTATCTTTAATATTTGCCATAATTGTGTAGCCGATTTTAGTAGGGTTATTTGAAGCACCGATTACTGCTATTGAAGCAGGCTGAAAAAGGTTTTGCAACTCATCCATTGCTTCACTCACCTTTTGCTATGTTCGAAAATTCGACTGACGCGGATAATCTCACGATTAAGCTTCTTTAATTTCTGCCGATATTATTAGCAAACTGTTTGGTTTTACCCGGAATTAAGTGTTGCAGGCAGGTAAATTTAGACAGGAATGGTAAAAAACTAGTCGAATTATAATTCCAAACTGATTTCGGGGCGGTGCAAACGTGCAGGCATTGACAGAACTGGATGGTGTAATAAAAAAGACGTTAACGGCGGTTGAGCAGGGGAAAAGCCAGATTGCCTCGATTGCTGATGGAGTACGGATACAGCGTGACGAGCTTTTAGCACGTCTTGTGGAGATTAAGGGCGAGATTCTGGAGGTAATTACAAAGGTTGACAAGCTGGAGAAAGAAGATAAGCTGGCAAGATTTCATTTAATGGAAGTGAATCGAAACTTTACCCGATATGTCGAAAAGGATATTCAGCTTGCTTATGAGGAGGCGCAATATATTCAACTGCAACTTACCCAGATGCGCGAGCGGGAAGTGCAATATAGACAGCGGCGTGACCAGTTGGAAATTATGTTGCGGCGCGCTGCTGAGACATTAGCCAAGGCGGAAAAGTTGCAAGACCATGTGAACATGGCATTACAACTTCTCTCCGGCGGATTTCAAGGTGTCAGCGTCCAACTAGATGAGTTGCAACTGCGACAACAACTAAGTTTGCGGATCATTAAGGCTCAGGAAGAAGAACGTTCGCGAGTCGCCCGAGAAATTCACGATGGGCCTGCTCAATCTATGGCAAACGTAGTGCTGCGTGCCGAAATCTGCGAGAAATTGATGTCGATTGAACCTGATAAGGTGCGGGAAGAATTGCATGACTTAAAGGAAATGGTGAAGGAGAGCTTGCAAGAAGTACGAAAAATAATTTTTAATCTCCGCCCAATGGTACTGGATGATCTGGGAATTGTGCCTACACTGCGTCGTTTTATCCAGGAACTGCAAAAAAGGACAGAAATGAACATTGAACTGGTGGTTCTGGGCGGCGAGGAAGAACGATTGGCTAGCGCGCTGGAAGTCGCTATTTTTAGGATTGTGCAGGAAGCGCTAAATAATAGCCTAAAGCACGCCAAAGCCAGGCGGTGTGTGATTAAACTGGAAATACTGGCAGGACGTGTGAATATTTCCATTGCTGATGACGGTTGCGGTTTCGACACGGAGCCTATCCTTCACGGCTCTGAAAGAGACTGTTTTGGAATTCTTGGCATGCGTGAACGTGTAGAATTGCTTAATGGTCGGATTCGCATCGTTTCTCTTGCGGGCAAGGGAACAGAAATTCATGTCAGTATCCCGGCAAAGAAGAGGTGAAAAAATGTCCCTTGAAAAAATTAGACTGATTATTGCAGATGATCACGCTCTTATTCGCGACGGGCTCCGGAGGATTCTCGGTCTTTATGACAACCTGCATGTAGTCGGAGAAGCTGCAGACGGAGAAATTGCTGTGAGATTGACCGGCGAGTTATTGCCTGACATTGTGCTGATGGATATTAATATGCCCAATCTTAATGGGATTGATGCCACTCGCCAAATTAAGGCATTATATCCTGCCGTTGAAATCATAGCCCTCACCATACATGATGAAGAGGAATATATCTATGAGTTAATTAAAGCCGGCGTGTCGGCATACGTTTTAAAAGACATCGAATCAGACAAACTGATTGAGGCTATTTGTGCGGTAAAACGGGGAGAAACAGTGTATCATCCCAGAATTTCAGAAAAAATATGCAGTGAATTTCAACGCTTGGCGAGAGAAGATGCCGCAAAAGAACCTCTTTCAAGACGAGAAGGAGATGTTCTGATGCTAATTGCCCGCGGGAAAACTAATAGAGAAATCGGCTTGGAATTATATATCAGTGAAAAAACAGTTAAAAACCACATCAGCAATATTTTTCGAAAAATTCAAGTTACTGATCGTACCCAAGCCGCCCTTTATGCCGTGAAAAACAGGATAGTGAAATTATAATTCCCCTGAATTGTCAGCACTGCCGGCAATTCAGGGGAATTAACATAACCAGAAAATTTCTTACTTATTCCGGGAGCTGAACTTTTTTTGCCTGAACGACTTCCACATCTTCCAAGTAGATGATTCCGGCATAATGAATAAAATAATGCTCGATTACTTTTTCCACCACTTTTTCAGCTATTTCCGCACTTGTGATTACTTCTATTTTCACATTTTTATATAAACTACTGACTCCGTTGCCTAGTCTTAATCCCCTTTCTCCCTTTCCTGTGGCACCCATCATGGTATAGCCGCTAACGCCCAGTTTTTGCAGTGCCTGTATTATATCATCTGAAATATAGGATTCCGTCACAATGACAACTTTTTTTGCTTTATAGAACTTCACAGCATTTCCACCCTTCTTTCCTAAAAAATTTGCATTATCAAACAGAATAGTCTTTCAGACTGTAAGCTGATTCTAGCATAACAGGCCGAAAAAAGCGAGTTGTCTGCTTATAACCCAAAGACTGCCATGCCAAGAGTTATAAAGAAGGGGATACAGAAAACTAGAGCTACCGGTGTGCCAAGGCTGGTGGATGCGCCGATATAGGCAGCAGGATTAGCGCTCGGTAATCCTCCGCGAATGGTAGGCGGGCCTGAAATATCAGAATTTGATGCGGCGATGATGGCTAACATAATAACGCCTCCCGGACTAAGTCCGGTTAGTAAATGAGCCAAATAACCAAAGCCAAAGCCGATAAATCCGTGGACGAAAGGCGCCAGCAAACCATACAAAGCATACCAGTGACCGACAGAAACGAGTGATTTTAAATGTTTAGCGGCGTCCATGCCTAAAATCAGCATTAGAATTGAGAGAAATCCTCTAAACAGCGGGTCGTAAAATCCTTCGAAAACCCTTTCAGGACTTGTGAATATGCCAAGAAACAAACCTACAATCATCGCGGAAATGGCAAATCCACCAATACTTTCTCGTGCGATTGATTTAACCAGTTTCAGACTAAACTTCTCACCACTTTTGGAGTTTTTACGAAGATAGAAATTTCCGACAATTATAGCTGTTATTAATGCGGGAATATCCATAAACGGATAGAGCGCAGGCACCCAGCCTTCAAAGGGGATACCCGCTTGTTCCAAGGCCAACATGCCGGCCATCAGCGTGGCACCGCTTACTGCTCCAAACAATCCCGCAGTGCCCATGGCATCATCTTTTCTTATCCCGGGAAGCTTAGCCAAGGTAAGAGAGCCAAGGAGTACAATTGCTATGCCGACTACGGCGCAAAAAAGGGCAGGAATGGCCATAGCTGCCAGGCCTTCGATTCCTGCTTCTTTAATTTCTAAACCGCCTGCCATGCCGATTCTCATTAGCAGCATAAAAATAGTAAAATTGTAAATTGCTTCAGGTAATTTTAGCTCTGATTTAAAAAATGCCAGGAAGAATCCTGCAATCAAAAACGCCATAGCAGGTGACTGCAGTTCCCTAACTATTCCCCCTAATAAGCTTAACAGACTTTCCATTACAATCACCCTTTCTATTAGCATTAGTCATGTTTTTATTTCATTGCAATAAAAAAAGCTACAAAACACACCTCCCTTGAGGAAAAATGTTTTTGTAGCCGCTCTCCCGGTTTTTAGTCAAGCCTAAACCCCAGGCAAACTAGCTATTCTCTTAAATTGGTGGTATGTACTGCCCTTCTCTCTTAGGAGAGATTGACGCTAACACCAAGCATTCTTTTATTGATGGATTTGATTCTAACATGGGACAGAGAATTTAGTCAAGTGCTGCAACAATGAAGAAAATGAAAATTAGGACAATAGTCCTCGTTAGTTTAACAGCTTAATTAAAAATGAAAACCCAGAATCCCTTGCAGCATAAGGCTTCAAGGGTATATTTTTTTTGTTTTATTTTATTAAAAAAGTATAGGATTGTATAGGATGTTATGGTATAATATAACTACCAACCAATTTTATGGAGGTGATCCTATGAATCTTAAACAATCCCCCAGGAATAATGGAAGAATTTATCTTTCTATTGAAAAAAGTTATCGCGACAAGGATGGAAAACCCAGGGCTAAAACCGTTAAATCGCTTGGGTACTTAGATGTACTAGAAAAAGAATACGAGAATCCTGTTGCCCATTTCAAAGAAGTCGCCCGCAAAATGACAGAAGAGGAAAACTCAAAGAAAAAACTGACGCTGACCATTAACATGGATGAACAGCTTGAACAAGGGGCGGACAACAGGAAAAACTTCGGCTATGCCGCGATCTT